>Ga0105235_100177_pt1 | contig 24802 bp, 21 predicted proteins | sample Virmet3819_2500_FD_90059 | JGI IMG/M metagenome (GOLD analysis project Ga0105235, IMG submission 90059) | Marine viral communities from the Southern Atlantic ocean transect to study dissolved organic matter and carbon cycling - metaG 3819_2500 | ecosystem: Environmental > Aquatic > Marine >... | reverse complement strand
CATTTAAGTAAATCTAAGCTATTTTGAATAGCAAAGTGAAAGTAGGGAAAGGAAATGAAATATCAGAACAAGCTATTGCTATCGTTGGTTGCTATTTGCGTTGCCAATTCTGTAGCAGCTCAACAACAAGGAAGGATTGAAGCAGGGCAATTTGACATTATACCTTCTCTTAACACTTCCATGAGCTACGTAGACAACGTTGCTCGTGCAACCGACGGGCAAGCAAAAATATATAGCTGGCGCTCAATTCTATCACCTGAAATTATTGCAGCCACAGAGGTTGACGGAAACCCGGTGCAATTTGGTTATCGGTTGGAGCGCGGTACTTTCTTTTCAAGTAGTGCAGATGACTATACTGACCATTTTGTTGAAGCACTTACCGATTATGAGTTAAACAGTCGTCATGCAATCAATGCAATTTTAAGATACGAAGACGGCCATGAGGACCGAGGTACGGGGTTCTCATTAGGCGGCGGGAGTGACTTAACCACACCTGATACTTATAAAAGTATGTACTACGGCGCTGAATATACGTACGGAAGTTTAAGTTCAGCTGGTGAAGTGGTATTGAAAGCAGATAGAACCACTTTAGATTACGATCGTAATGAATTTGCGTACCTTATCAGAGACAGGGCGACCAATAGGATTGGGGCCGAGTTCAATTATCAAATTGCCCCCTCTACTGAATTAGTGTTCGATTTCACGCGCTCGTTTATACGTTACGATAACAACCTGCTTGAAAACTCTCTAGAAAGTAATGAGAACCGTCTTTTGGTTGGTATTGCGTGGGAAAATACGGCAGCAACTTCTGGTTATGCAAAAATCGGTTATAAAGAAAAAGATTTTGCGGCAAGTAACCGTGATAATTTCTATGGAACCGATTGGGAAGTAGGTATCGAGTGGCAACCACTCACATACTCAACCGTAAACTTCTCTACCTCCGCAGATACTAATGAAACCAATGGTGAGGGTAGTTTAATCCGCGGTAGAAACTACAGATTATCTTGGACACATCAATGGCTTGAACGCTTAAGTAGTAGCTTGCGGTACGCAAGAGAAAACAATGAATATATTGTTGATGATGAAGACTTTACCAATCGAGATGACAAATTGTCTATTTACGCAGCGTCTTTGAATTATGAAGCTAGAAGGTGGTTAAGCTTTTCACTGTTTTACAGAATTGAAGACAGAGACAGTAATAGGGAAGCAATCAATTTCGACCAAAGTGTGGTCGGTGTGTCAGCTGAGGTTACATTGTGATAAGCATTATAAAAAAAATATCTTTCCTTACTCTAGCCATATTTTGGAGTGTTTTTGCTTGGGCTCAAGAAGGGAATTTAAGCATGAGCCAATACCAGCTTGGTTCTGGCGACCGAATAAACATTAGCGTTTTTGGTCAGGATGACCTTTCAATGGAAATTCGCCTGCCCGATGTCGGCACTATAAATTACCCATTTCTTGGAGAATTAAAGCTTGTAGGTATGACCGCTGCGGAAGTGGAGAGCTTAATTTACGAAGGCCTCTTAGGAGATTACTTAGTAAACCCGTCCGTTTCCGTTTCAATTGTTGAGTATCGCCCGTTTTTTATAGACGGTGAAGTAAAGCGCCCCGGTGGTTATCCATACCAGCCAGGGCTATCTGTTAACAAAGCTGCTGCGTTGGCAGGTGGTTATACGGAGCGTGCAAATAGGGATAAAATTACTATAGTACGCGAGACCGATGGGCAACAGTTTGAATTTAGTGTCTCGGTTACAGATATGATCCAACCGGGTGATATCGTAACTGTAAACCAGCGTTTCTTTTAAAATATAACTATTTTGTGAGCTAACTAAATGGCAGTAAAAATTACGGAAGATACAGATAATAACGAGCTCATTGACTTAGGGCACTATCTGGGAATCATTAAACGGTACAGCTTAAGGATATTACTTCTGGCTATCGCCTTTACAGTGTTAGTCGCTATCTTAGTAATGAAGATGACGCCCCTTTACACATCTTCTACAACTCTGTTAATAGAGGCAGAAAAGGCTAACGTGGTGTCTATTGAAGAAGTATACGGGATAGACACTAAAAGCAAAGACTATATGGCAACGCAGTTTGAAGTGTTGAAGTCGCGTCAAATTGCTGAAAAAACGGTCGAAAGCCTCTCCTTGTATGACAACGCTGATTTTATGCCCGAGGAAAATGAAACATCGTTCGTTTCTGACTTGGCTGAGATGTTTCCATTTCTACCTCAAAAAGAGAAAGTAGAACTAACTGAAGAGCAAAAAGTTGTTAAGTTAAAGCGAAAAGCCACTCACCTACTTATGAGTGCTACAGATGTATCGTTATTAAAAGGTACTCAGTTAGTCAGAATATCCGTAACTACTGAAAAGCCTACCTTATCTGCGCTTATTGCAAACACTATTGCAGAAGTTTATATCGAAAACTACCTTCAAGCTAAACTAGATATGACAGCTAAGGCTACATCATTTCTTACTGACAGTATTGATGGTTTGAAAACTAAGTTAGATGTTGCTGAGCGCAATCTTGTAAGGTTTTATGAAACTAATCAGGTTGTGAATATTGATGGTGTAGTCGGTCTTGCGTCAGACGAACTAGAAAGGCTCAATATTCAGCTTTCTGAAGCGGAAGTAGAGCTTAAGTTAAACAGTGTTATTTTTAACCAAATCAAAGATAGTAAAGCTATTGAAGATGTGGCCAGAATACCTGAAGTCTTGAATCACCCTGCTGTAAGGGACGTTAGAAGAGACGAAGGTAAAGCATTAACAAGAGTTAGTGAGTTAAGTAAGGTCTATGGTCCGAAGCATCCTAAAATGATAGCGGCCAATGCTGAATTGACAGCAATTAGAGATACGCTAAATACCCAAATTACGGATTTAATAAGCAGTATCACGACTCAGTATGAATCTTCGAAACAAAAAGTGGCTCAACTTCAGAAAGAAGTCGAAACGTCTAAAGCTGCGTTCAGGTCACTGGCTGAACTGGATAATAAACGCAAGGCTCTAGAACGAGAAGTAGATATTAACCAGCAGCTTTATGACTCATTTTTTACTCGATTAAAAGAAACTGATGAGCTTGGTGGCCTAGAATCGGCCAACGCGCGTGTTCTTGACACTGCGTTACCCAGCTATACACCTTCTAAACCTAATAAAAAGCTATTTATTGCAGCAGCTTTTGTGCTGAGTTTAAGTTTTGGTATCGCGCTTGCCATTGTTATGGAAACGCTCAATAGTGGTATTCGCTCTGTAGAGGATGTAGAAAAGAAGTTAGGGCAGCGTATGCTTGGATTAATCCCTTGGCTTGCCCACAAGAAAAAGACGGATTTACCTGTTCGTACGTTTTTTGATGGTAAGAAACACCAATTTGCCGAAGCAGTTAGAACGCTACGAACAAGCCTTTCTTTGTTGAACATTGAGAAAGAAAACCAAGCAATTTTGGTTACGTCAAGTGTTCCAAAAGAGGGTAAGACCACAGTATCTATTAACTTAGCTTTTGCTTTGGGGCAGTTAGATAAGACTATTCTAATTGATGCTGATTTACGTCGACCAAGTATAGGAAAACAGTTTAATATTCCTAGCTATCAACCTGGTGTAGCGAATCTTGTATTGAAGTCGCATAGTTTTGAGGAATGTTTGGTTCGAGATGAAGAGTCAAATATTGATATTCTCTCAGCTGGAGCTATCCCTTCAAACCCGCAAGAGCTATTAGCAGACAAAGGGTTTGAAGAGCTTATTACTAAGCTGAAGTCTGAGTATAAATATGTGGTGGTAGATACGGCACCTACGCAGGCAGTGAGCGACTCTATGATCGTAGCAAACTCCTGTGACTCTGTTATTTACGTTGTTAGGGCTGACAGTACAAGTGACAAGGTAATCAATAATGGCTTATCGCGATTCCTGCAAGTGGGCCACCGTCTTGATGGAGTGGTACTGAATCAAGTAAACTTGCGCAAATCAGATGTAGCACAAAGGTACGCAGGCTTTTATGACCAATACGGATATACCAGTCAGAAAAGCAGCTAAAAAAATTATTGATAGATCTTCATAGTCACATACTTCCTGGCATCGATGATGGTGCCAGGACTTTAGACATTGCTCTTGAAATGGCTCAGCAGGCAGTAACCTGTGGTGTTAGCCATATGGTATGTACCCCGCACATACATAGGGGCTACTTTGACAACTCCCAAAGCTCAATAGAAGCCGCTTTCCACTCTTTCAATAAGCACGTTAAACGTGAGTCAATTCCGCTTTCACTTTCATTTGCGGCTGAAGTTCGCGTTAACGAGCTTATCCCTGTATGGCACAAAAAAGGTGAATTACCTTTCTTAGGTACATACAATGGCAAAAACGTACTCCTTCTTGAAATGCCACACAGCCATATCCCACAGGGTATTGATGTGCTAATAAAATGGCTATTGCGCAATAATATTCAGCCACTAATTGCGCACCCAGAACGCAATAGAGAACTAATTGCCGAAAATTACAAATTTAATTGGCTTCAAAGACAAGGGTGTTTGTTTCAAGCAACCGCGGGAGCTTTCGTCGGTCGCTTTGGTGATAAAGTAGAAGAGTTTGCATTTAGGTTATTAGAGGAAAGAGCATTTCATGTAGTGGCCTCAGACACTCACGATTTAGTCAGACGACCCAATGATATGGAAGCTGCCTATGAAGTTATCGCGAACTTTGACTACAAGTATGCGCAAGAAACTTTCATAGTTACCCCTGGTATAATAACGGCTCTGGTGCAAAAGCATGCCGATTAACTACCAGTTTGCGCATTGGAAGAAAAAATTCAAATGGCGTGGCGCCGTTACTTTCTTATTTGCTTCTATAGCTTTATTTAGCTTTTTAGGAAGTACAACTCAGTTTTTCGTTAGCAATACCTATTATAGCGTTAAAAATAGTTTGGATGCTTGGAATAGTGCTCCTTCTTCAGTTTCTGAAAAAGATGTTGAAATAGCGCTTATAAAGATTGAAGAGGTAATTGATAAAGCACCTAACAATGCACTTTATTATCAATTACAAGGGCAGCTTTTCGAATGGTTACATTTTAGTACGAATTTAGCGAGTGATTTAGAAACTGTAACAAAAGCGAATAATGGACCTGATGAATTGCACAGAGCGATGCTAAGCTATAAAAAAAGCTTAAAACTAAGGCCTAATTGGAGTGGAGGCTGGATAGGCTTAGCATCTGTAAAATGGAAGCTTGGCGAGCTAGATAGCCAGTTTTATCAGTATTTAGATACCGCGGTTAGCGTTGGGCCACAAGACGCTATAGTACATAGGTTCATAGCAGAGTTCGGTATTACAATGTATGTTAACAGGTCAGTGCATTACGCTAAAATTTTAAAACGACTAAGACACCACTTAGATTTAGGTATAAAGAACCCATTGAGTGGAAAATCAATACTCAAGCTTATAAGCGAAAATAATATTAATGAACCCGCGTGCCGTTGGCTTGCACCATCTACGTTTGCTGTAAGTACAGGCTTATTAAACTGTGAACAAAACTAGGAGCTGAACTTTTAAGTATTCCCTTTTAGCCAATCCCATAAGCCTAACGAAAACCCTTCGAAAAGGTTTATACCCAACCAGCTTTTTAAAATATAAAGCAGCACTAAGCCTAGTACTAAAGATACGCATAAGAATAAAGCAATAACCGCTGCCATCACCAGTTTGCCCATACGGCTTTCGGTGCGCGATAGGTCGCGCTTATCTCGGCCTGCCAATAAAACGAAGTAATATCGGCTTCGTAGTAAACCTATAGTGCCTCTTAAATCCACCTTGTGGCTACCCCATCGCCGACCGGCTAGGGCTGTGTTTAAGTGAAAAAGTTGGTCGTCAGTAAAAGAGTCGGCAACATTTTTAGGCATACGTTCCAGCATATGTTGAACGTTTGGCTCTTCTTTTATCGGTCGCTTTATCTTTAATACCACACAAATCCCCTTGTGTTATAAAACCAATGCTGGTTATTTATCTTGTCTTCCCATAGGTATATCGCGGCTTAACGCACCTAGCGCTAACAGTATAATAAATATAGCGGTATTTGCTGGTGCTTGTAGAGGGAAGTCGACAGTACTGTGTAAAGCCATTCCTATAACCGCCATAACAGTTGCAAAGGCTGTTCCCCTTGGTAGTGGATGTCTTCGGTGTCGTATTGCGCTTAAAGCGCTTTTCGCGCACAGCAATACAAGCATGGCTATAATGGCTGCGCCTACTATGCCAAACTCAATAGCAAACTGAAGGTATTCGTTGTGAGCATGATCGTAAAAGTGCTGAATAGATTCACTTTGTACCTGAGGGTATACCGTATAAAAGGTGCCTCCGCCTGTACCGATAACTCCATATTGAGAAAGAAGGGGCAGGGCATCAGTAACAACTTCATCTCTGCTTTCTTGGGTTAAGTTCGTTTGTTCTAAGCGTTGCTGTACCTGCTTAAGTCCAAAAAGGCTACTAACAATAAGAATGTCGATTACCAGCATACTGATAAATAGCACTACATAGCTTTTTTGGCGGGGTTTAAAGTAAATTAAGCCTATTGTGGCGGTAATAGTCATGGCTATGAAAAAAGCGCTGTTACCCATTCTAGAGCGAGACATAACTAACGCGATAACCATTATAATAATACCTATACGAAACAGCACTTTATTGCTTAACCAAAAACGTACTATTCTTCGTAATCGCTCTCTAGGGCTAGAACCGCTTCGAACACGCAAACTAGCTATCATGTAACCAATGGCAGCGCTTAAACATAGCAAAAGAAAGTTAGCGTAGTGGTTCTTATACACAAAACTTCCCGTTGCGATATGCGAAACTGGTAACTTAAACACCAAGCTATACTGCAGACCAGACAATACTTCTAACGAACCATATATAGCCTGAAACACGCCAGCAGCACTCATCACAATCAATATATATCTAAGTCGCTTGCCTGTATTAACCAAAGTCAGCGTTATAAAAAATAAGAAACAATAGGCGAGGGATTTGAAGAATATTACGTCGCTTTGGCCCACATCGAAGCTAAGAGGTAGCCACTGCAAACTTATATTTTCCATACCTAGTGCATCTTTATTAAGAAGATTAATGCGCTCGGGGCGCAGAGCTTCAACCAAAGAAAAGGGCAGAGGGACTATATTGATAAGCTGCCAGGTTAAAAATACTAACCAAACAATTACCAGCACTTTGTATTGTGCGTAGAGCTTTGAAAGTAGAGATTTGTGAGTAAGTAATAAAATGCCGCCAAGTAAGAAAACCGACATTTGCATTAGTGCCCACGCCCACGGGCGGTTGGCACCTAGTGATAAAGGCAACCAAAACAAGGTAAACAAAAGAAAACCGAAAAGAAACTTTTCGGTTTTCTGGGTATTGAAAATAGGCACTTACAACGTACTAGCGCGAAATTTGAATGTAATAGACTTTAGTTAGCTGAAACCGTAGTATCGCCGCCGCCAGCACCAGCAGCACCAGTACCTACACCAAGCGGAGAAAACGTATTGCCTGCAGCACCTGCAGCAGTTGCAGTTAAGGTACTGGGGTCTACGCCCGCATTAATAACTGCTAATAATGCATCTTCTTCGCTTATAACCTGCATCTGAAGGGCGATGTTATAAATTTCATTAGCGTCTTCTGGGAACATCAGAATAGCGATAGTTACAACTTGCGCAGGTTGTTCGGGCAATTCACCAAAACCTGCAATAGCAATTTCAAACCCAGTAGCATTGTCATTCAGAAGAGCAACCATCGATTGATAAGCAGTTTGGTTCTCGCTTAGGTACGATAAACCTGCTGGATCAAAAAACATACCTTCATCAAGCACGGTCTGGCTTACTTCACTAGCTGCTTGCTCAACCGCAGCACCTTCTTCAATCTCAGTAACCAAAAGGTTTCTAACTTGTAGGCCTGGTACGCTACCTTCTTGTGCAAAAGAAACTGTCGAAAAAGCGATTAAAGCGCTTAAAAGCACAGATAAAAAAACGTTGCTACGCATAACTTATCCTTAGATTAAAAACGTCGGGTTAGCTTCTTGCTAACACCATATGGCCATATTGTACAACAAGTGAACGTACAAGATCTCGCTTTTGTTGTACATCTATTCACTTATGCTCATTTTACGTGTGTATTAATACTGCCACAGCGAAGGTTTCGCGAAATAAAACCCTTGTTGATATGAAACATCTAACTTTGATAAAGCGACACATTCCGCTTCATTCTCAACAAGTTCAGAAATAATGTTAATACTTAACCCACGAGCGATACTCAATAAACTACTTACAAACAGCTGACTGTCTTTGTCTGAGTGAATATCTTTCGTAAGTTTGCCGGAAATTTTTACAAAATGAGGCTGAATAGCCCTCAACCCAACTAATGATGCAAGATTGTCTCCAAAATGTTCAATGGTAATCTTGCAGCCTAAATTAACCAGCGACTTGCAAAATGATACTGCGTCGCTTTTATGGTGTATTAACGCAGAATCTTCTAATTCAAAGATCAAATAAGTGCACAGCGCTTCATTTTGGTTCAGTACACCTGATAACCACTGTCTAAATGAAGCGTTGGCTAGCGACGCGTTCGCAATGTTAATGGCAACATTACGTTTATCTTTTGCTAGCTTATTAAGCACTAGACTTACCACCAACTTATCTACCTCAGGAATTAAGTTCAAGCGCTCTGATGCCGGAATTAATTGAGACATAGGTATAGGGTTGCCAGTATCTTTGTCTTTAAATCGGGCAAACGCCTCAAAATAAGCGGGCGTGTTTTGGTCAACGTTCATTACAGGCTGAATTAGTATATCGGCGTACTGCTGGTGAAGTATTTGGTTTAAACGCTCTTTCCACGCTGTATTGCTGTGAATATGAGAGAGCTCAGACGCAAATTGCCAGCCATTGGGTTGCTTTGTGGCTGCCATAAGCGCGCTGTCAGCGTTTTCCATAATTTCAGAAAAAGATTGCTGGTCATTGAATTGCGCTGCACCTATCCATACTGCCTTACTACCATCTTTAAGCGGGTTGTAGTGAGACAAAGTGGTATTAAGTACCTGCAGGTGCGCTTCACATTCTTGCTTTGTCATAGCCTCTGTAACTAACACAAAATCAGCGCCCGATATCCTAAACAAAAATGATGTTTCTTGAATACTAGATGAGAAGTTTTTGAGCTCTTCAGCTACACCAGTAACATACTTATCACCATCTTGTGCGCCTAATGCCATGTTAATAGCGTTTAGTTGTGCAAGGCGTATTAAAATTACATAGCCTTCATCCGAGGTGGCAGTTTTACTTAGTAGCGCGTTCATATGGCGGGTGAAAGCATTTCTATTTTGTAAGCCGGTAAGGCTGTCTTCAAAGGCTTGAATTCTGAACTGTTCGGCTTTTTGTGTTAGCTCTTTAAACATAGCCTCAACAGAGGAAGAAAGCCTGTTTACCGCTTGGGTTATAAAAGAAAGCTCTTTCGTAAAAGGCTTATAGTTTATGTGAGAGAACTTTTGATTTTGAATATCTTCAATTTTATTTACTACAATGCGAAGGGGTTTTGTAATTGCAGTAATAATAAAAAGCAACGCAATATAGGCAAAAACAAAAGCAGCAAAGAACATAAACGCACTTTGCTTTACGCTTTCCCATAAAGTTTCATTTGCAAGGCCAGGGTGACTTTGAACCGCTAGTTCACCCGCCATTGTCCAACCATCATTTAATTCTGTTTTTTGAACGGGGGGAGTAACTTCTACAATATCAGTAAACCAGGTAGGAACCGTATCGACAGTATCTGGGTTACGTCTTTCAATCAGTAGGTTCCCCTCCATGTCAGTAATAGTAATATACTGATAGAACCCTCTGTCGAAAATAGCATTTACCATAGTTTCGGCCACAATCAGGCCGTTAGCGTCACCCAAATAGGGCGTAACAGAAAGCCCTAATGAAGTTGCGGTATCTTGCGCGTGGGTAGCAAGCTGCTCGTTTACATATTCTCTGGTTAGCTTAACGTTTATTATGAAAGAACCAGCAAAAACCAGTATTAAAAAAACGAGTAAGCTTGAATTTAATTGGGTAGATAGTCTCATTATTCTTGTTTATCTCCGTACATAACGCGGTCTAGCCGCTCTACCATGTCGTCCCACATTTTCATTGGGCCGCTTCCCCTAAGTTTGCGGCCAGTGCCCATAGCTTTAGCAGCCCACAGTCCGTTACCGTTAAAGCTATAAATAGGCGACAAATCTCTTCTTTTATTGGCAGGCAAAATACGCCTGTTTATATTATCCAAAACAAGTGGAATAGAGGTTGGGGTTTCATAATACGCTAATACCATGTGAGGTTGGCGCAATTCTAGGGCGGTTACATACATTAATCGCAACTGTTGTTCTGGAATACCAAGCTCAATTAAAGAGAAATATTTGGCAATGGTGTAGTCTTCACAATCGCCGGCACCGGTTGAAATAAATTCAATTGGCGTTGCCCAATAATCTTTTTGCTGCCAATGAACAAGGTCGTCTACAAAATCAAAGCGGTTAAAAAATCGATTTATTTCGTAAAGCTTTTCGTCTAGGTCTTCACTTTGTAGTTCACTAACCAGTTGTCGCCATTTTGCAACGTTTTCGCTAGCTTCAGAACCGTAAGTAGAGCTTATCCTTAAATAAACTTGTTCAGTGAATACTGTGCTTTGCTGAGCAACCAATACCGGTGCAAATAGCAAATATAAGGCAAATAGCGCGCATACAAACGCAAGGGATACATGAAGCCCTTTCAAATGAATAAATGCATGAATTTGATAAACACTAGCTTTAATAAAAATGCCTCAATAATGTGCAAAACTTTATTATATTTTACGTTCTTGTAGTTAATAATACTGATAAGCAAAAAGAAGTGCATTGAAAATACACAAAAACTGCCACATTGAAGCGCTTCGTCCAATCAGAAAGGTGAATGCTAATGTTTTTTGCATTGCGTACTACAGGTGAATTCTCTACATGAACTTTCATAAGAAAGCGCTTCAACTGCTTAAAACTTTCTTACGGCTCGAAACTTGCAAAAAGTTTTGCATCCCGCTCGCATAACTTGTATTTTGCAACCGCTAAAATGGAGTTGTTTATCAACGCTGCTATGGAACTATCAAAAACAGTGCTCACTAATGATCATTCGTAAAAGCTCACTTTACATATTTTCACCCGTCATCTACTTGCTATTGCTTACAAGAGCATCACTTGATCCTATATTGAAAATGACGGATTTTGGCGGTATCAGTTTCGGTGCGCTGCTTAATCTTGCGGTTATTGTCTTCTTTTTTGGTGGCCTGCTGCAAAGCAGAGGTTCTATACCGGCAAGCGTTCTAAAACTTTGGGCTGGTTTCCTCGTGGTAGGGTTAATTTCTATTGTTATTTCACCTATTCCAGTCACTTCATTTCGCTCATTTGTTTCTGTTCTTACCTATTTTGCAATTTTTTCTTTAGCCTACACATTCGTGCGGTCTAGGGAAGATCTTGAATCGATAATAAAATTAATCATTTACTCGAGTTCTATACCGTTCGCAGTATCCATTGTTCAATTTGCTTTCCCAGAAACCAGTACGACAAGGCATGGTTTCAGGCTTCACGGCACCTTTAGTCACCCAAATATTTATGCATTCTATCTAGTGTTAATTGCGGCAGTATCTTTTTATAGCATTAAATCCAACACAGTCTTTTTCTCGAAAAGATTTATCCGGTTATGCACTGCCCTTATACCTTTAAGTGCAATTTGCTTGATTGCCACGCAGACGCGCAGCGCATGGGTCGCATTTTTCGCCATATTTTTTATCTACGGTGTCTTGTATGAAAGGAAATATGTTGTCTTGATGTGTTGCATCGGTATTTTGGCATTGTTTTTGCCTTTCGTCCAAGACCGAATTGCGGACTTAGCATCTGACTCTCAAATGACGGATTCAGGTGGAGAAAAGCTAAATTCTTATGCATGGAGAAAGGTGGTATGGCTCTCGTCTTGGGACTTCATTCAGAATAAGATTTTTTTTGGACACGGTTATAACACGTTCGCTTACTACTTTTTAGATTTCTTTACGCTGGAAGAAAGCCATGGTTTTGACGCGCATAATGCATATGTTCAGATAGCATTTGATATGGGCTTTGTGGGGCTATTTTTTTACCTTGTGCTTTTAGTTGGAATTTTGCTTAAGCATTTAAAAAGCTTTGCGAAAGACCCCAAAGGAAACAGTGTACTTTTGGCTTTAATAGCTTCATATATGATTGTATGTTACTCGGACAATATTTTGTTTTACCTTTCTTACTGTTGGTATTTGTGGCTACTTTTGGGCGCTACTTGTGCGATGTTGGAGAAGCGCGTCAAAAAAAAGAATACCAGTCCATATTGATTGGATAAATAAGTTGTAATTTTTTGGATGACAACTGTTAGAATCAAACAATTTTGTCTTGTGTTTTTGTGAAACGGATTATGAAAAGTGATTAAGAATATCTTAAGGAGAATACAGCATTTTGGGCTCCCTGTGTTTTTCTGGCAATTTACAAGTAATAGAGTAAGCAAAAATTCTAATGCACTATCGGTATTAGAAACTAAGAAGCACAAAGCGATTAAAAATAAACTAGTTTCTTCATTAGATATCGATTTTGATAACTATAATAATTTGCAGCAAAATGAAATTATTGAACGTCCGACTATTTGGTACTTTTGGTGGGACGGAAAAGATAAACTACCTGATGTTTGTTTACACTGTTTCAAATCAATTGAAATTAATTGCCGTGAAGGAAGAGTTATCTTTGTGGATAAAAATAACTACAGAGACTTCGTGAAAATTCACCCTGTAATCGAAAAGAAATTTAAAGAAGGTATTATACCGATACAGCAGTTTTCTGATGTATTGCGAGTGGAACTGCTTAAAACCTATGGAGGTTTATGGTTAGACGCTACTATGTTTATCACTTCTGACTTAGAAAACGAGTTGAACTCGCGCTTCTTCACTTTAAAACACGGGTCACAGACTCGTTTTGTGTCCAATGGTAGGTGGTCAATCTCTTGCATTCGTTCCGAAAAAGCACACCCTCTGTTCATGTTCTTGTCAGACGCGTTTAAACGTTACTACAGTAAATATGATAGATTAGTCGACTATTTTTTGATGGACTATTTAGTAGATATTGCCTATGAAAACATTCCTAGAGTATCAGTCGACGTAGACTCTATAGCCAATAACAACCCTGATGTTTACTTTTTACAGAACAATTTTGACAAAAAGTTTGATCCAGTAGAGTTTGAGAAAATAACTTTAGATACAAAAATATTTAAACTTAACTGGAGAGATAAGAGTAGTTTTTATTCCGGTGGCGAGGAGAGTTACTCGAGTAAGATCTTTAAACTCTATATTTGATTTTAAAGTGGTAATTCCTTTTTTCAAATCTTAATACTTCAAAAGTAACAGCTTTTTTAAAAATTATAAGTCTTAAGGTATTATCAAAATTAATAAGCAGGTTTTAATGTTAAAAGTCTTAGTATCAGGCGCATTATATAACATTGTAAATATTGTTGCGCAGATTCTACTTGGCCTGGTGGTATTTCGCGAAATGCTATTGCATTTTGGTGAAGCTGATTTTGGAACATGGTCTCTTCTATTTGCTATTTTAGCTCATGTTAAACTTTTCGAGTTTGGACTGGGCTCTATAATTTCGAAACTCGTGCCTATCTTGAAAAATGGCGATAGCAAAAATGTCTCTTACTTCTCGACAGCTATCGTTGCTATGGTCGTTGTTTTTGCAGCTTTTCTAGCTGTACTGATCGCAGTAGCGTTCATAGGAGGGCAAGAAGCTCTCCAATTTCAAGGAACTGAAGCGTTTACTTTAGTTTTATTCCTTATTGGCTGTAATTTTCTTTTTCTCTATCTAACCGGTGCATTTCATGCTTACCTTACTGGAAGTTTTAAAGTTGGCCGATTAAATAGTGTACGCCTTTTTATTAATATACTTCGAAGTGTATTAATAATTGGCTTTTTACAATTCAATTCTTCTGTCGTTATCGTCGCATATATTTTTGCATTGACTTCGCTATTAGAGCTACTGCTACTCTTTTTGATATCTGTGAAATCAGGGTTGTTTGAAGATCTAGATCTCAGTACATGCTCAATATCATCATTTAGTTACGTTGCTGAGAGAGGTTATAAACTTTTTTTTCTCAGCGTTAACGATTATGTTCGACAAAATGCATTGGTTATCGTCTGTGGTTTTATCGTAGGTGTAATAGCAATAGTTCCACTGCGAATAGCTGGCCGGTTGATGGAAATTTACACGCAAATTTCGGTCTCTTTAAATTATATATTGACACCATACTTCAGCACCATAGCTATTGGTGACAATGATTCTGTTAATAAAAAGTTTTTAATAAGCATAAATTGCGCAACAACTTTGTCAGCAATGGTCTTTTTAAACATCGTTTTCGTTGGCGACTGGTTTTTAGCATTGTGGTTGGGCGACGTTCCGCAATATACCTCAGAGGTAATGAAAATAATAGCTATTGGTTTCTTTATTGAGACAATGCAGGGACCTTGTACATCTTTGTTAATCTCTAAAGATAAAAACAAGATCATAATGGTTTTATGTATATTAGAAGCATCCATCTTAATCGCAATAATTTCCCCTTTTGTTAAAATTTTCGGAATTATAGGTGCGGCTTATGCGATAGTAGTTAGTTTGGGCCTGATAAGGGGCGTTTTTCAACCGATAATTATAAAAAAAGTTCTTAAAGTACCTTTATTTACTTATTACGCTAACTTAATGGTGCCAACTGTTGTTATAGCGCTAAATATAAGCTTTCTTAAACTAGTCGCAATGAGCTTTTCGTTTACAAACGAGGATTTTACTTTAATTTCTTTCATAGCACTACAGGCTATTGTCGCATTAGCTGCAGCTTTTCACTTAAGGTCAGAAGTTGGTGAAAAAAATTGAACTGAAAGTGAAATTAAGTTGATTAGGTTGATAAGTTTAAAAATTAAGCATAGAAATATTTTTTCAGAGGGGGAAGTTAAGTGGGCGTTTCTGTAAGTGCGATAATCCCAGTTTACAACGGTGAGGCTTTTCTTCAAGATGCGATTGAATCTATACTTCAACAAACTCAACGCGTTAGTGAAATAATAATTATCGACGATGGTTCAAAAGACAAAAGTTTTGATATTGCTGTTTCAATAAGTAAATCATCCTTAATTCCGATAAAAGTTTTTAAGCAGCAAAATTCAGGCGTTTCAGTAGCGAGGAATTTAGGGCTTGTTAAAAGCTCAGGAGATCTTGTCGCCTTTTTAGATGTAGATGACATTTGGATGCCTACAAAAATAGAAAAGCAACTGGCCCTTTACGATGAACTTAAAAGTGATGAAGCCTTTGTTTTCACCGATTATTATCTAGACTATGAAAATGATACATGTAGAGCTTTTACAGGGTATTCAGACTACAACGTGTGCACACAATCTAACTTCTCAAAAGAAGATTTTCAACTAGCGTTTATTAGGCGAAACTTTGTGGGTACTGCGTCTACTGTAATGTTTAATCGAGAATTAGCTTTAAAAATTGGTGGTTTCAATAACAGGCTTAACCACTCAGAGGATTTTGATTTTATATTAAGATATTCACAGCATGGATGTGTGTACGCCATTAATGAGCCTTTGGCCACGAAACGAAGTCATGGTGCTAACTTGTCGGGCGATTTGAAACTTCACTTTTGGAGCCATTATACCGCGCTTAAAAGTAATATTGATCTCACCTCATCATTCACACGCTTCAATTACCGACGTGAAGTAGAATACGAAATGATGCTATCACACGATATGTATTTGATTCGTTTCTGCAACCAAGTGTATGAATTGTCTATTAAGAAAGGTCTTAAAGAATACTTTAAAGCTATCCTTAAAATGAAAACATTTCGCGGCCTTAAAGAATTTTCAAAAGCATTTATAAGAAAAGTGATTCGCACTGCGTCGTTCGGTGTAATCAAGCGCACATAGCTGTGAAGATATATATAAGCTGTGCATTTATTGTAAATACTTTCTAACGCACGAGGCTATTGTAAATATGAAAAATGTCAACTCGGAAATTTTAGATGAAAAATGACCTAATAATATACGGATATAATTGCAAAAACCTCGGTGATGATCTCATGTTTGCCGAGATAATCAATAAAACGCATTACAAGAGATATTTTTTCATTGGGCACGGAGAGGTGCCCCATTTTGTCAATAAAAAAGTATTCTTTATTAAACCTGGCCGCCTGATGAAGCTAAGGTGGAAGTTCAGAGCCGACTTTGCTGTAATCGGTGGTAGCGTTTTGATGGGGGCTTCTTCGCAACAGCGGGAAGCTATAATGCAGAAAATTAAGTGGTTTAGATGGAATAAGGTTTTTGGAGGGAGGAACTTTATAATTGGAGCCAATCTTGGTCCATTTGATAATAAAGCAGAATATCTAAGCTTGCTATCTAGACTTAATTTAGTGGTTGATAAATGGTTTGTGAGAGATAACACATCTTATGAAATGCTTAAAAAAGTGGGTGCTCGATATTTAAAGTTGATGCCGGATATTGTAATGGGCTTAAATAAAGAAGATTATGTTTCCGTTCGTGGTAACTCTATCGCAATCTCCGTAACATCCGTAGATAAAGATAAAAATAGCTTAATAAATCCTGAAGACTATATAAATGAGATAGCGCAGATAGCTCAGCATTATATAGATTCTGGGAGAACAATAAACTTCATTAGTTTTGAGGATCGCTTCGACTTGAAGCCAATCAATGAAATTATTTCGTTATTGAAAAAAAGCGAAGGTAAGGTAAGCGTAATTGAAAATAATGGAAAAAATGTTATTGAAGCTATTTCACGCGCTGATGTTGTAGTTGCTACTCGGTTTCATGCTATGGTTTTAGGTGCTTTGTTTGAAAAGAAGCAAATTATATATTCATATAATAATAAAACAACACAATTTGCGAAGACATATGGTTTCAAAACTTATGAAGTGACTGGAAGTTCTTTAGAAAAACAACCATTTCTAACAAAATTTGATGCGCACTCTCTCGAGTTCGCTAGTTCCTATGGAAAATTAGTTCAATCTTAAGTGTGTTTTTGGTGATAAATTTGCCAATTATATTGTTGAATAATTTTTCTGGTTATTAATAATTGATTATAGAATTTTTATCTAAAAGTTATTGACGAATTACTTTATTTTTTTTAGTGCGATTTATAAATGTAAAATTTAATGTGGTATAAGTTGAAATTATTAACTTTATTTTTATATCTTTTTAATTAAGATGAAGTTGCAATAATAAAGTTGGAAAATATTAAAAGACCAATTAATAGAGTATAAGAATTTTTAATTATGGTAACTCAAAAAGTTTTAAAAGGAAGTGTCTGGTTATTTTCTATACGGATGATATCTAATTTTTTAGGCATCGCAACAACAATAGTTGTTGCTAGATTTTTGGCTCCTGAAGACTTTGGCATTGTAGCGATAGCGACGACTATTCAAATAATTCTTATGAGTATTTCAGAATTATCCATGAGTCAAGCCTTAATTTATGAGAAAGACGTTACAAAAGAGCACTTGAATACAGCGTGGACTATGAGCTTAATCCGCGGTGTTCTGATTTTTTTTATTCTTGGTTTATGTTCAGGTGTGTTAGAAAAATTTTATGAAACACCTGGGTTGAAGCTAATATTAATAGCGTTGGGCTGCGGAGTATTATTGAGGAGCGTGAGTAGTCCAGCTCTTGTTTTGTTTCAAAAGGAGTTAAATTTTAAGCAGGAGTTTCTTATTAACTTCTTTGCCAAAATCGTGAGTTTTGTTTTCTCTATTTGGATTGCTTACGAATATCAAACTTATTGGGCACTAGTATTTGGTATGTTGTTAAATGATTTAGTACACTGTGCTACCTCTTATCTCCTTGCTCCATATTTACCAAAGTTAAGCGTCAGCAAATTTCGTTCAATGCTATCTTTTTCAGGCTGGATGACACTTAGTAATGTAGTTAATACTATAAATTGGAACTTTGATAATTTATTTATAGGTAAAATGATAAGCGAAAAAGCGCTGGGTTTGTATAAGATGGGAAATAATTTAGCTTTGTTACCCTCTAGAGAGTTGACTATTCCGCTTAGACAACTTTTATTTCCCAGTTTTTCAATGATCAAAAATGATGCTAACCGTGTTTTTAATGCGTACAGACGCTCACAATCTCTCACAAGTTTTATCGTTATACCTAGTGGAGTCGGATTAGCATGCATTGCAGAACCATTGATTCCTATGGTTTTAGGGAATAAATGGATAGATGCTATTATAGTTGTTCAGGTACTGGCAATAGTATTTGCAGTTCAATCTTTAGTCACTCTTGTGAACCCATTAGCTATGGCATTTGGGAGAACAAAAACATTATTTTATCGAGACATGCTCATGTTCGGAATAAGGTTGCCTTTAGTTGTTGTAGCGGCAATCTATTGGGGGCTTGAGGGAATAGTCTGGGCTCGGGCAATATCCGCCGCAACTTCTATTTTAATTTGCATAGCTCTCATCAGAGAGATTATAGGTTATGGCTTCTCACACCATATATCGTCAAATTGGAGAATATTTGTTAGCTGTTGTGTGATGATACTTTTTATTTTTTTCGTATCTCATTCTGTACTCGCAAAACAACTTTTGAACTTTCAGTATCTTTATATATTAATGCTAATAGTGTGTGGTGGCGGAATATATTTATCAACGGTTTATTTACTCTGGTATGTTAGTGGAAAGCCGCAATCAGCAGAGCAAGAGCTTCTAGCTCTCGTTAAATCTTTTTATAGAAAATTAGGAAAAAAGCATGAATAACGAGCAATTGATCAAAGAGTTGCAAACGAAAACCAAAAGTGTTTTCCAATCACTTGTTGGAGACTGTGATGAGGTACCTATATTAGATTTTCCAGATATTAAAAATGTGGGTGATTCCGCAATATGGTTAGGGGAAGTGGAATACCTAAAGAATTTTCATGGTGTCAAGCCTGGATATGTCTCTACAATAAAAAGTTATGATCCAGCAGTTCTAAAAAGAATGCATCCAGAGGGTAATATATTTATTCATGGTGGCGGGAATTTTGGTGATATTTGGTACGGACACCAACTTTTTCGTGAAAAGGTAATGTCGGATTTTCCTGACAGACACATCATTCAATTTCCACAAAGTATTCACTTTGAATCTGCCGAAAAACTTGAAAAAACTAAAAGAGCAATAGGTAGCCACGGTAATTTTTCACTATTAGTTCGTGACAAGATATCTGAAACCTTCGCAAATGAACACTTTGATTGCAATGTAGCGTTGTGTCCCGATATGGCCTTTTCTATAGGTAAGCTAACACCAAAATCATCCGTTGAATTTCCAGTTCTTGCAATGCTCAGAGAAGATAAAGAGATCAATGTTGATTTAGTTGGAAATTCCACAACTCTAAACAACATTCCGTGCGAAGACTGGATCACTGAAAACAAATACCTAGTCAAAAAGGCCAAATTCACGGGATACCTCAAAAGCGCATCTACGTTGGACCAACAGCGATGTTTCGCATCCGCCTTGCACGCTGCTGCAGAGAATCGTTTTGCACGTGGAATTAAGCAAATAAGTAGGGGGGAACGTATTATTACTGACAGGCTGCATGTTCACATATGCTCGTTATTGCTTGGGAAACAACACGCTGTTCTAGACAATAGCTATAGGAAAATTAACAACTTCATATCGGCCTTTTACCCAGAATCAGAACTTGTTTATCGTGCAACGTCTCTAAACGATGCTATTGATTGGTCAATGCGTGAAAGTTAACCTAGAAATGAATTTCGAGATTTAATTATGCTTTTAACTTTTATTATACCTGTGCGACATCAGGATAACGCTAAGGATTGGCCTCTACTTGTGTCAAACCTTAAACAAACGGTTGCTTCTATTACCAATCAAACTAATGAAGATTACTCGATCATTATTGTAGCTAACCACGGTGCAGAGTTGCCAGAATTTCACGAAAAAGTTTCGATAATTAGAGTCGATTTTTCGCCAAATTTAGTACATGACAAAGGTAGTGCTTCAGAAGCAGAATTTTTAGATGCTTTTCGATTAGATAAGGGGCGTCGTGTATTGGAAGCTATGAAATCTAGTAAGGAGTCTTCCTATTTCATGATTGTCGACGACGACGACCTAGTAAGCAAAAATATAGTTAATTTTGTATCTACTAACAAGGGAAGAAGTGGCTGGGTTATAGACAAGGGTTACTTGTGGAATTCAGGGGGGAATTTTCTTCTCAAGCACAATGAACTAAATAATGTTTGTGGAACCACCCTCATAATCAAGTCCGAACTTTACAGAATTGACGAAAACTTTGATGAATATAGCGAAGTCACAATAAAAGATATGCTAGGCAGCCACAAACGGATCGTTGATATATTAAAGTCAAAAGGTCATACATTGGAGAAACTCCCGTTTCGTGGTGCAATATACCGAGTTGCACACAGTGGGTCACATTCACAAAATGGTGGCATTCTCGATTACATAAACCCTCGAAACCCAAAATTGTTTCTTAAGAATATTTCTAAGCTACGTTTTAAAACAGATTCTGTCAGTAGGGATTTTTTTGGTTAATATTTTTTAGGTGATGGATCTTAAAGTAGGATGAATCAAGGGTTTAGTTTCTGTATAGCGTATTATCAATAAATGTTGATTCTTGTACTAGGTCAACATTGTAAGCTTGCTATTGGATAGCTGCTCTTTCACGTAGTTTATTTAGCGTTGATTGTTAAACAATAAATGAACTTAGCTTATTTATTTAGCACGTAAAAAGGGATATAGATTGTTAGTAACTGTATATATAACTACGTACAACAGGCGTGAACTTGTTGAGAGAGCTATAAATTCGGTCATGGCGCAGAACTATTCACATATTGAAATAATAGTAGCAGACGATGGTTCTACAGATGGAACTCAGGACTATCTAGCGTCGTTGCAATCTGACGGAATAGTAACTGTCTTATCGAACACGAGTGGTGAATCTAAAGGTGCTTGTTATGGCCGAAACCGTGCAATTTCAATCGCGCGAGGTGAGTATATAACTGGCCTCGATGATGACGACTACTTCGAGCCATGGAGAATTGAGTCATTCATAAATAAATGGAATGAATATACAGCCGATAAAAGAATATTCTCTGCACTGTTTGATAGTGTTGTTGAGCATAGAAAAAGTGGTCCAGTAGCGTGTTATGATACCAAAGTAGCTACTTACCAGAAGTTGAGAAAAAGTAATGTAGTTGGTAACCAAGTGTTCACCAAAACTTCTTATTTGAAAGCGGTAGGTGGCTTCGATGAACAGATGCCAGCACTACAAGATTGGGATACTTGGTTGCGGTTATCTAATCAATACGGAGATATCTTGAATATAAACTCTCGTTCTTATATCCAAATTCAGAACCATGAAGGCGAGAGAATCACCGGTAAACCTGCTGACAAGATTCGTTTTGCATTCAATCGATTGATGAACAAGCTTCAGCCGTTAACTCGCTCTGAAGAGTCACATTTGTTATCTACTATGTATGGTGGTTACCCTCAGATCGACATCAGAATTTCCGAACTTTTTAAAATATTCATGGGCGGTCATTTTAGAAAGGTCGCTCAAGTCGTTAAAAGGACTTTACTTAAATGAAGATTCTTTATCTTATTAATCAGTATCCTAAAGTAAGCCATACCTTCATTAGACGAGAGATAATGTCGCATGAAGAGAATGGTATAGAAGTTTTAAGGCTTGCTATGCGTTCTGATGATCCAAACGACATGAGCGATGTTGATTTCACAGAGTATGAAAAAACGCACTACGTGTTAAAACAGTCCAAATTTGAATTATTAAAGCACGTTTTTAGTGCAATTAGAGAAAATCCAAAGAGCTTTCTTAAAGCTTTAAAGGTGTTATTCAAAATGCATTCTGCATCGAAGCAGAGCTTGCTAATTCATCTAATTTATTTGGTGGAAAGCTGCAACGTTGCGAAAGTCTGCAAAGAAAGTGACGTAGATCACATACACGCGCACTTTGGTACTAATCCGGCGGAAGTAGCCATGTACACAAGCATTATTAGTGGCGTACCTTATAGCTTTACCGTTCATGGACCTGAAGAGTTTGACAAAGCTTTAACACTTAACCTAAACCAAAAAATAAAATACGCGAGCAGAGTAATAGCGATAACTAATTATTGTAAATCGCAGCTTTTCCGCTGGGCTGATTATGAAGACTGGCAAAAAGTAGGGATTGTCCACTGCGGTCTTGAGGATAACTTCTTTAATGAGCAAACTTTAAACTCGAAAAGAGAAGGGGATGAATATCGTTTTTTATGTATTGGTCGCTTATGTGAGCAAAAAGGGCAATTACTATTATTAGAGGCATTTTCTCGCTTTATTAACGCTGGTTTCAAAGCGCACCTTACTTTAGCTGGTGATGGTGAAATGCGCGCAGAAATAGAGTCTTTCATTAAACAGCACAATCTGAATGGTAATGTGACTATAACGGGTTGGGTTGATAGCATCGAAATTAAAGAATTACTCAGTAAAAGTGACGCAATGCTGCTACCTAGTTTTGCCGAAGGTTTACCTGTGGCTATTATGGAGGCTATGGCTACAGGTGTTCCCGTCATTAGTACGGCGATTGCAGGTATACCAGAGCTTGTAGAAGATAAGGTTACAGGCTTTTTGGTGTTTCCTGGTTCCGTTAATTCACTCGAAAACGCATTAGTAGCGTTTACAAAATTGAGTCAAAGTGAGTTAGATGCTGTTCGGAAAAGAGCTTTCGAAGCGGTTAAGAAAGAACATAATATAACGACAGAAGCTGAAAAGTTAGCTGTGCTGGTTGGAGCAAAAGAATAAATGATCCTACTAGATATTGTTTTCTTTATTGTGGCTTTTGTATCAGCCTTTCTTTCTTTACAGCTATTTCTAGGTCTTCGAAACATTAACTCGGTTGAAGTTAACAACAGTAACAATACTCTGCCATGCGTGGTCCTAATTCCGGCACATAATGAGGAATTAGGTATTGCAAAGACAATAATGTCTGCAAGAAAAGAGGTTAGAGAAGGCGACTTGATATTGGTTGTCGCAGATAATTGTTCAGACAGTACGGCTGCTGTTAGTCGAGATGCTGGAGCTATCTGCATCGAACGCACTAATTTAGAATTAGTAGGTAAGGGTCATGCATTGCAATACGGGGTCGATTACTTAATCAAAAATGATGTTGAGTTTGCAACCGTTGTTGTTATGGATGCTGATTGCTTGTTTGGTGAAGGGAGTTTACATACGTTACTAACTGTGTCACAAACGAAAAATTGCGTCGCGCAGGCCCTTTATTTAATGAGATCGCCGAATAAAGACAACATAAAGCTTAATATCAGTGAGTTTACCTGGCTGATAAAGAATTGGGTGAGACCATTAGGGCAAAAAAGACTAGGAATCAGCTGCCATCTTCAAGGTTCTGGTATGGCTTTTCCAAAGTCAGTCTTTAATAAATACTCCTTAGCATCTTCCAGTATTGTTGAAGACCTTGAACTAGGTTTGCACATAGTTCAAGGGGGGGAGGAAGTGACGTTTGTTCCCCGTGCTTTAGTGACGAGTGAATTTCCTGAGAACAATGAAGGGCTCGAAAACCAACGAAAGCGATGGGAGCATGGCCATCTATCTGTTGTAAAGAAAATGCCAAGTACGATGTTGCAAGGCTTGAAACAGCTAAACTTCAGGTTGTTTTTTCAGGCATTAGATGCAGCAATTACCCCAACTATTATGTGGATAATACTCACAATTCTTACATTATTTGTCTCGTTTATCGCTGCAATTTTCGACGGTTTTTACTGGTCTACAGTCATAGGGCTATGTATCTCTGTTTTTGCTTTAGCAATTGTTTGTGTATGGTTTAAATATGGGAAGAAAATATTACCACCAGCACAATTAAAAGGCATGATTCCTTTTGTTCTAAGCAAGTTTAGTGTTTATCGCACCTTTGTTTCAAATCGAGAAAAAAACTGGGTGAGAACGAAGCGAGACAATGAGTGATTAGGTTGATAGCAACTTAATCTTTTCTTGCGTCATAATTCTCGTAGCATCCAGGCAAACTTCGATATACCAATAACATACCTATTCAATGTGTCCGTCCGGTAATCCCCACGTTCAATTCATAAGTCAGCTACGGCATGGTGTTCTTTTTTGCTAAGGAGAATGACCATGCAGCAACATCAACGAAGAGACATCCAAGACTGGCTCAATCTATTTGAACAACAAAAGCAAAGTGGACTCACCGCGGTGGAGTTTTGTCGCCAACAGCAAATTAATGTTCAAACTTATTACACTAGACGGCGAGATATTCGGCTTCAACGAACAAGCAGTAGGTTCGTTCAGGTAAAGCGTAAAATCACTAAGGTTGAGTCATACACAGAAGAAACCGATAGCGACCTTGTCCTGCAACTCGAAAACGCTCAATTGAGGGTGCCAACGAACATGAGTCCTCACTGGATTGCTACTGTGATAAAGGCATTGGTCGAATGGAGATGTTCGTTGAGCCTGCCGATATCTATCTGTACATGGATATTGTCGACTTCCGCAAATCGATTAACGGCTTGATTGTCGTGGTTGAGCAGGATGTGGACCTTAATCCGTTTCGCGATGCACTGTTCGTCTTCTGTAACAAAAAGCGCGATAAGGTCAAAATACTCTATTGGGATAAAACGGGCTTCGCTCTCTGGTATAAACGCCTCGAGAAGCATCGTTTTAAGTGGCCTGTCGATGCGAACTTAAAACAGATGCAT
>Ga0105235_100166_pt1 | contig 26070 bp, 21 predicted proteins | sample Virmet3819_2500_FD_90059 | JGI IMG/M metagenome (GOLD analysis project Ga0105235, IMG submission 90059) | Marine viral communities from the Southern Atlantic ocean transect to study dissolved organic matter and carbon cycling - metaG 3819_2500 | ecosystem: Environmental > Aquatic > Marine >... | reverse complement strand
TCGCACCTATCATTTATACCTTGCCACTACAGCTTTTGAGCTACTACGTAGCGCTAATTAAGGGCACCGACGTTGACCAGCCGCGTAACTTGGCGAAGTCGGTTACGGTGGAATAAAGCACACAGCTGAAGCACTTATTCGTGTGGGTGAACAATAAAGTTTCACCCTATACAATAAAGTATCATCCCAAGCAATAAAGTTTCATACTGCAATTTAATGAAATTCGAGTTTTGCCTTCAATATTGTCGATGAGACTTAGATATTACACCTTTTAAGACATCAGCCTCGTAAACTAGCAAATATGAGATAGGGCTAGTTTTAAACAAGAGTTTTGCTTTTTGTAAACTTTCTGAAGCTCCACAAATAGAAAAATTACTTCTTATATTTAAGCTCTCTAAAACTTTTTGAACTTTTAACTCTGAAAGGTCAAGGAACAGTGCAGTACCATCTTCTTCTCTGAGGGAGTAAAGGTAGTCGAAGAATTGCTCTTTCTGCAGTACGGCTGATATTTGGTCTTTGTCATTAAGGCAGATAAAAAACTTTTCGTCACCAATATCAGTTAGTGAATCATCATATCTTAGCTTTTTATAACTTTTGTCACATCTGTCGCCAAAGTGAGGTTTAGGCTCTCCTGATGAACTTGGAGATGTACGAAGTACAGAATTGATTGTTGAATGGCTTTTTGTCCAATCTTTTGTTGTTTCGCATATCCAACTTATCACTTCTAAAATCTTTTGATACTGTTCTTGAGTATTTAGGTTATGAATTGGTTCATGGTGTGCGACTCTGTTCCTGAATTTATTAATTTCTTTAACTACACCCTGAAACTCTTTACGAGTTTTGTTTGTATTTGGGAGCAGTTTGTTTATTCGAGTTTGCCATAGAGAGCGGTCATACTCAGCACGAAACAGATTCGACCAGAAATCGAATGTCAATGTGGATACAATGTCACCTGTTGAATGTGACTTTGAACGCTCCGTTGCTTTTTCAAGATTAGCTAAACTTTCCTTTGATAGAATGCTTCTAAATGATTGTGCTAATGGCCAGCTTTCACCAAAATCTTCTTCTAATACTGCGCTTATTCTATTTCTAAGGCAAACTTCCAAAATGTGGAGAGGATATAAAAAAGCTTTTGAAAGTCTCGCATTGTATAAGTATAGATTAAAAGCATATGAATTGTCGTAACCGGCCTTCTTTAAGTAAGGTAAGAACCTGTTTTCCGAGAGACTCTTTTTTAATTCATCACTTGTTGAAGTATAGCAATATGGAGTTTGACATTCGGCCATTTCTTTGATATGTTCCTTATCAGAGCAGTTGATGCGACCCCTCTGTTTAATACAAGCGTCCTCAACAATCTATATTAGATCCCCGAGACAGACAAGCGTCCCTCTCGGGGTTTCGTCTTTTAAAGGCCTTAATTTAGGTTTTGTATATTGCTAGTTAATAGCTTTCGTTCTCCAATTTTCACCGTCTTTGTTCCTTAGTTTCATTCAACCTCGTTCTAATTGATATTCTACTTTACTTTGAGCTATGCTGAAATTTCAATCAGTTATAGCGGTATATTATGTCTAGGAAGATTGGCCATACTGAGGCGCAATATCTTAAGTGGATTAAAGAGGGACGCGGTACTGGCGAGTATCAGGATTACAAGCCGTGGTTAACGGTTTATGATGCGCCATCCGATGGCCGTGTACATCGAGTCTTTGGTTATAAGTCCAAACGAACCCACCATTTATTGTCCGATCTTGAACTCTCCATGTTCTACTTGCTTGAGTGGCGGCTGGACGTGCTGCAAGTCAAAGAGCAGTTTCCGCTTGAACGTGAGATAACACAAGAGTTAGCCGAATCCGCTGGCATCAAACACCCCAATGTTCGAGGTGTTGACCAATACCTTTCGAGCGACTTTCTTATTGAAACAACCTTGCGAGATTTGCCCTATTTTGCGCTACAAGCCAAATATGTCAGCACTTTTGAGGAACAGCGAAAGATAGAAATACTTGAGCTGGAGAAACGCTTTTGGAACGAAAAGCAGATCCCTTGGCAAATAGTTACGGAGCAAGAGATCCCAAAAGTTGTTAAAGCGAATGTTGAGTGGATTTACCCATTGCAAGGTGAACATGAAGCAGCGCAAGACTCGGCCATTGAGAAAGCCAGATTCTATGCCGATTACTTTGCAAAACACCCTTCCAAAACGCTTATAAATGCCTGTAAAGAGATAGATACCGCCTATGGGCTAGACTTAGGAGAGTCGTTGTTTGAGATAAGAGCGTTGCTGGCTGACCGTTACTTTACCTTTGATATTTTTACGCCAGTACAAAAGCTGCAAGTTAGCCATCTTAAACTAGGTGATGTTGAACAAATTCAGGAGGTGTTTCGTGTTTCAAATCAATGAAGTATTGCAATACGAACAAACCTTGTATCGCATTTTAATGGTATTTGATTATTACGTGCTTTGGATAAAAGTGCACGATGACAAAGCTTTTCCTGAACTTGTTGAAATAACTGAGTTAGAACAGGGTTTTCAAGATGAAGTGCTCAAACGTGCAGCCGACCCATACAACGATATTGCTACTGCAATTCCAGAGCTAGGCTCTACCGCCCAGTTAAAACGTGATGAGAACTATGCCGCAATCAAGCCATTGGTAGAACTTGAGAACTGCTACGAACCGAAAGCGCGTGGCAAAGTGGTTAACCAAATAGTGGCAGAGACAGGCAAAACCAAACAGTCTATTTATCGTTTTGCCCGTAGATACTGGCAACGTGGCCAGATCCCCAACGCATTATTACCCGATTATAAAAACTCAGGTGCCAAAGGCCAAAAGCGTCGTGCTACAACAAAGTTAGGGCGACCGCGCAAATACATGCCAGGCACTGGCGCTTTAATTGATGATTTCGCAGAGAAGCTTTTCCGCATAGCGATTGAACGACACCTGTTAACCGACAAAGGCAAATCATTTAGATATGCGCATAATCGACTTAAAGATATTTATCAGCAGTACTTTCCTGACTTACCAGAAGAGGAATTGCCAACTCTCAGGCAAATGGAGCATTTCTACAAACGCGAATATCGCCAAGTAGACAAAATTGAAGCGCAGGCAGGTGAAATAAAGCGAAAGAAAGATATTCGACCGCTTACAGGTACCGCCGCCGCAGATGTCTTGGGCCCAGGCATGCGGTATGAAATTGACGCCACAATCGCAGATATTTATTTAGTATCTGATTCCCAACGAAGCAATATTGTAGGTCGCCCGGTGATTTACATGGTGATTGACGTGTTTAGCCGCATGGTTGCTGGGTTTTATATTGGTTTTGAAAACCCTTCATATGCTGCTGCCATTCAGGCAATACACATGGCCACGACGGATAAATCAGACTACTGCTGTCAGTTTGGTTTTGACGTAACCCCACAGCAGTGGCCGTGTATAGGCCTGCCTTCAGCATTATTGGCTGACAGAGGCGAGTTAATGGGTCATCAAATTGAATGTCTTGAAAAGGGCTTTGGTGTTCGCGTTGAAAATACGCCACCATTTAGAAGCGAGGCCAAAGGGGTTGTCGAGCGAGCGTTTCGTACCTTCCAACAAGCATTCAAACCGTTTGTACCTGGTGTGGTCACTGGTACCAAAATTAAAAAACAAGGCGACAGAGATTATCGCTTGGATGCCAAACTGACGATCCAAGAGTTTACTAAAATCATTTTGGGCGCAGTACTTTATCATAATCAATATCACGAAATTGAAAGTTATGACAAAGCCGCTGATATGCCAACGGACCTACCAAATAACCCTCTGGCGATATGGAATTGGGGTTTGCAGAATCGTACTGGTCGGTTGAAAAAGCCAGCAGCTGAGTATCTTCGTGTGGCATTGATGCCAAGAACTCGGGCAACGATATCTGATTCGGGAGCCTGTATATTTGGCGTGTATTACACCAGCGCAGAGCTTTTAAAGTTGGGCTGGATGCATCGGGGTAAGGAAGTTAAACGCCCTAAAAGTGTGGAAGTTGCCTATGACCTAGCAACGGCAGACTACATCTACATTTATCACGGCCCTAACAGCAATGACTATTTTGTGTGTCAGTTGGCAACACGCTCAAGACAGTTCTCAGGCGCAAGTTTTTGGGATGTGTGGCAGCAAAATGATGAGTTAAAACAGACTCATGCTGATGCAAAATTAGTAGCCGATGAGAAAAAGCGTGCCTTGGAGCGACAAGTAATAGAGGTGGTTAATCAGGCTGAAAAGGCCGCGCCAAAACACATTGGTTTGTCGGATGCGGAGCGTATTCGCAATATTCGTGACAACCGCGCAAAAGAAAAAGCCAAAGAGCGTAAAGAACGTGCCTATAAACCTGTGGAGATCGACACCAGTAAATCAGCGCAAGTACATTATCTCTCAGAGCCTGATGACGATTTGGACTTCCCTGACTTTTCAGATCAGCTGTTTAAGGAGGATGACGACGTATGAGTTTACCCTCTAACATCTTCCGCGCGGTGTATCAGGAGTCTGAGATCGAGCGTTACAAAGGCAACCCGTTTATTGAAGCGCTACCAAGAGTAAGCAAAATAGAAGAGCTGAAAACTAAGCTAGAGGGCAAAGTAAAATACAACCCTGCGGCGGGGCATTTAGAAGCGAGGCAGCGTGCTCACGAGTTATGTGGTTTGCTTGATGACTTCTTTCAACCTTTGTCGATGCATGTAGCGCTTGAGGAAAAAATAGCGTTGATGATCCGTGGGGGCTATGTTGCCAGAAACATTGCGACTGGCCAGCTACAGCAACACTTACAAAACGGCTACGAGCGTTTGATGACGGGCGACATTAGCAGTTTTCGTTTTGCCGAAGCGCCCTCTACGGCACGTTGCTTGTCACTTATTGGTTGCTCTGGATGTGGTAAAAGCTCCAGCGTGCTACGAATATTGGCCACCTACCCACAAGCGATTTATCACGAAAAATATAATACTTACCAGCTCGCCTATTTGCGTATCGAGTGCCCCGTGGATGGGTCATTAAAAAGCCTCTGCTTAAACTTCTTTAAAGAGGTCGATAAACACCTTAATACTGATCTTACAGAGAGATACGGTTATAAACGTCATAGTACGGAGGTGTTACTGTCATTTATGGGATAAGTCGCCAATCAATATGCCATTGGTGTGTTAGTAATTGATGAAATACAGCGTTTAGGTCGCAAACAAAAAGAAGGGCAAGAACGCATGCTCGAGTTCTTTGTGGCTTTGGTGAATATTATTGGTGTGCCGGTGATTTTAGTTGGCACTCCCAAAGCAAGACCTATATTCGAGCTAGAGTTACAATCAGCAAGGCGCAGTACTGGCATTGGCTCTATGGTGTGGGAACCCCTGCCACAGCACAAAAATAGAATAGACAAAGTAACAGGTATACCAAAGCCTACAGAGTGGCGCTTGTTAACCGACAAGCTTTGGCTGTATCAGTGGCTTATTCACCGCGATGAACCGCTCACAGAAGAAGTCCGCAATACTTGGTTTGAGCTGTCACAAGGTGTATTAGATATTGTGGTTAAGTTATTTGTGCTTGCACAACTACGCGCCATTATTACTGGCGTTGAACGGCTATCTTCAAAACTATTTAGAAAGGTATATGAGTCTGAATTACAGCCGATCCATCCAATGATTGAAGCGCTCAAGTCTGGTAAAGCTAAGAGCATTGCCAAGTATTCAGACTTAAAATACAAAGAGATTGATAAGCGGTTGTTGGAACTCAGTCAGCAGATCTCTGAAGTTACCGCTGCTAAGTCAGACACACTCCCTTTTGCGAGCGACTCAGAGGCCATGAGGCTTTATAACCTTTTGCTAGGCATGGGGTGTGAATCAGAGTTATTGGTACCATTAGTGCAAAAAGCCATTAAAGATCATCCCAACTTACAGGTAAGAGCGCTTATTCCACTCGTTCTTGAATGGTATGAACAAGCACCTGACGAAGTGGAGGATGCCAAAGAGAAACCCGCAATCATCAAGCTCAAGGACTGGCATACATTGCCTAGTGACGATTTACGTTTTGGCTATTCTCAACACAAAAAGCAACCGGGTGAGCTATACCAATACTACAAACAACAAGGAAAGGTTTTTGATATGACCGCTTGGCTTAAACAAAGCGTGTAGCATGGCCTGTTTACCCATACCTTACCCTGATGAGCTGCTGTATAGCGTCATTGCAAGGTACGGCATACATGCAGGCATCACGTCACCCAAGCAATTGCTTGATGAGATATTCCAAAACCGCCAAATAATCGCTTCAGTAGCTTTTCAAGGGCATTTATCTCAGATCTCTGCGCACTATCAAGGTAATACTGATTTAACGCCATATAAGCTGTTACAGAGGCACACACTTTTTCCGTTATACTCACCTTTTGTGCATCCTAACATTGCTGCTCAAGCTAAACATGAGCTACTGACTGATTGCAGACACTCAGCAGAAGTACAGTTAGGTAAAGCAGCCTCTAAAGTTAAGAGCCCAAATTACCTGCGTTACTGCCATTTATGCGTCACAGCGCAAATAGAGCAATATGGAGAACCCTTTTGGACTCGGCGCTGGCAACTTTCTGGTCTATCTGTATGCGCGGAACATAGCATGCAACTGATAAACAGCCCTATTTTGATTAGCAGCGCACATAGGCACCAATTTATAGCGCTAAGTCCTCATGTGCTTTTGCATTCAAATCCAAATCAAACACACCACAAAATCACACTTCTAACAGAATATGTGCAGCAGTTACTGAACATACCAGAGGAATATATACATCCATTACAATGGGGTTATTTTTATCATCATTTGGCTTATCAGTTAGGGTTTGTTAAGGGTAAACAGGTTGAACACGACCTGATCGCACAATTGGTTTTAGGGTATTGGGGCGGCCATGCCCTCGAAAGCTTTGGGCTCAATATAAACAAGGTAGAAGACTCTAATTGGTTGAAGTGTTTGTTTAGAAAGCACAGGAAATCATTTAGCTACCTTCAGCACCTATTGGTGTGGCAAGCGTGTTATGAGCAGCAGTTGAATATAGCGAACATACTAAGCACTGCATCATCACTACCGCACACCCCATATGATGATATTCCTGTATATGTCGAGCCTGCGTTGGTAGACCAAACTCGTCGTGCGAAGTGGCAACGTGCTGCGGCTAAATTTGGCGTTAAAGGCGCAAGGCAAAACGGTTTTGCATACCTTTACGCTTGGTTATATCGGCATGACAATCAATGGCTAATGCAATTTAATCAAGGCTCTACTAAACCCACCGTTGCAAAAAAAGGCAGAGTTGATTGGTCAAAGCGAGACAAGCAGTACGTAAAGCAGCTTATTTCATTGATAAATAGAGTAGAAACTCAGCTAGATTTAAACCGTCTAACAGTAACTTGGCTGGCAAGCCATGCAAACATTCCTTTGTCTCAGATCAAACACCTAGAAAAGTTGCCCTTATGTAAAATGTTTTTTAATAAATATTGTGAAACTATAGAGGAATACCAATGCCGTCGTATCGCTGTGGCATGTATTCGTTGTGTTGCAACACATCAAATACTCAAAGCTTGGCGAATTGAACTTATGGCAGGGCTAAACGAAAAAAAGACCCGACCACTCGCGTCGCAATTGCTAGGATTTGCAGTAAAGTATGAACCAAGTAGATAGATTTAAAACGCTACCAGACAACGCTAGAATACAGGCGATAGGTAATCTGTTTAAATACAATGACCGCAAAACGTGGGATATTGGTGTTCGTTTTAAGCAATCCACTCGCAAAGCCCTTAAGTTTAGCCAGCTCCCCTATTTAAGCCGACAAGTCGTACTAAACCAAACTGTTGAAGCCATCCCCCCAGGCTTCCCGATTGAATTTACCTTACCCGACCGTGCATTTTGGCAAACCGCCATTGTGGGTGACAGCGGTTTAGTGACGTATAAGCTGAGCGAAGAGCAATCGCAAAAATGCTTTGTGTTTGAAAGTGCTGGCAAAACCATTTATTTACCACAGTTGGAGCTAGCCAGAACCTTATTTTTACAAACAACTATTTGGCAAACGCCGCACTCATTAACAGTGCACTCGACTTAGAGTTTGACGTTGACCACCACCCAAACAACGATGATAGAGAGTTTCCTGTAGATCTCGTGGTCAACGCTTTACCAACAACATTATGCCCAAAAGTACTGTTTGATAATGAAGGGTTTAGACATCAAATTGCTTGGTTATTGTTAAACAGTGACATTAAAAATTCGTTTAGTAGTATTTATCAGTATTTTTCGCAAGAGCGAGTTAGGGCAGCTAACGTAGAGCGTTGGACGTTTCGTTTCGACCCACCTCAGCTCAAGGATGTAAAAGTGTCCGCAAGAGGTTGGAAGGCACGTGATGAAAGCACTTGGTTTATCAACCGAATAGAATTATTGGATGGTTTGTTCTTCCCTGATATTTCGGACATTGGCTTTTCACACCCAAGCTTCACTATGAACAAACCAGGCCCGGGTAAAGGAAAAGGCGGTACCTACCCACAACTGCCTACACAGCGAGAAATCGACGAAAACAGCGACGGCAGCGAAGATAACGAGTCGGCATTGATATTCTGTGATGCAACACAGCGTATATACAACAGAGTACCACGTACTCGTAAAGTCGATGCAAAGCCTAGAAAAACCTCTGGCGGTAAAGAAGATGAAGATAAACCCGGCACCTTACCACCAGAAGTAAGCACCGACGACCCAAATTCGCGAGGCGACACACCCAGAGCCGCTATCGATGGCTTAGACGACCAAAGCGATAATGCCGATTCGTATCTCAGTAAATTCGATAGCTTCTTCAAAATGCTGGAGATATTAGAAAAAGAGCACGGTGTTAAACAAAGTAAGCCGATCGTTCGCAAGCTGCCAGAAGTGGGGCGCAGTGAGAGTCACCTTATGGTAGATGGTTCGCCTAGATGTATGGCAATTGTAATGATTGAACATCAATACGAAAGCTATTTCTTATTAGAGGTGGATACCTCAGATGGCAAAGCTTCAATAGCCACCAAAGTCATTTCAGCGCGAGCATTAGCGCCAAAAGGCAAGCTACGAGACTTTATACCGGAGATAGAAAGAAGGTTGCTCAGCAACCAATTCAGTTGGCCAAAGAAATACTTTGATGCGCTTTTTGGAGAAGGCAATCACAAAAGTGTGTCGCATCAACCTTCAAAAGATAAAGGAAAGCTGACTGAGGAAGATGTGAATAGGTGGGCTGAGAGATTTCAGAAGCTATTATTTGCAAATGCTTAAAACTTAAGTGAAGAACTAGGCTCGGTTATGGTTAATAACCTATGGTAAATGAGGTGTTTTTATAAGAAAGCTATAACTCTATTGCAGGATACATGTGATGAAACATGCTCGTCATACAGAAAGTCGCCGTAATGAGTAATACCTTGGATGCAAGCAAGTCTATGTCTACCAGAGTGAGCCGCGCTAGCGACAACCTATAACGTGGAAACACACCTATATGAGATAGAAAACCAATGACTGAGGGCCTCCTGCCTTGGCCGAAAGTACATCTGGAGTAGTAGAGCGGCGCAGAAAATTACTCTTGAGTGCCGTATCTGAAAGTGGATAAGTCTGGTGCATTGACCTACGATGAAATTGAAAAATGGGTAAGGAACTTCAACAGCCGCTCATCGCAATGCAGGCGCTTCTGTGACTTTACTCATGAAAGATGTATTATAGCAAAAAAATAATATTGGAACGGAAAGTCCGAATGCAAACCAAAAGTATCGAAATTAGCTCTCTTTTACTTGATCTTGATAACTCCAGATTTCCTGACTCTCCTGACTCACAACGTGACGCTATAGTTAAGATGGTTGAGTTGCAAGGTGAAAAGCTCGTCAATTTAGCCCGAGATATCATTGCTCATGGAATGGATCCTTCAGAAAGGTTAATTGTATTGAAAGAAGGTGAAAGTAATTTCGTGGTCGCAGAAGGTAACCGTAGGGTGACGACTCTCAAGTTACTCAATCAGCCCGATATTATTAGTGAAAACAAAATAACTAAAAAAATTAAAGATCTTCTCAAGACAAACCCTTCAATTCCGAAAAAAGTTGACTGTGTCGTATATGAAAATGAGGAAGAGTTTGAGCATTGGATAAACTTGAAGCATACCGGCGAAAATCAAGGTATAGGTAGAGTCCGCTGGACCGGTCAGGAAAGTGATCGGCATCGAGCAAAACATGGTGAGACTTCATTAGGTTTTCAATTCCTTAGTTTCCTTCACGTAGAGAAGGAAATTCCACCAAATATTAGTGGGAATTCGAAAAAGCTAAAAATTACTAATATAAACCGTCTGTTAGGCGATCCAGATTTTAGAAAGAGTCTTGGTCTTGAAGTTGCGTCGGGTGGAGTTCTTTACTGTAATGAGCGAAAACTGGAATTTATCAGAAAAGTCTTACTTGTATTGGAGTGCATGTTAGAGGTGGATGAGAAAGGTAAGACTCTATTCACAGTTGATCGAATCAAGAAAAAACAGGACAGGAAAGATTTTATTAACCAGCTTGGGATAGCACCGTCGGAACAAAAACTGTCTCGATTGTGGAAAGTTGCAGAACCTCAAACTTTTGTAGAGCCGGAAACAAAGGAATCTAATAATAATCCATCAAGCGAAGAGGAAGTAAAAGATAATACGGTTAATGAAGGAGGTAATGAAAGTACTTCTTCGGGGGATAAACCGAACGTGGACGACATTGGACCTAGTGAAAATGAAAATAGTACTGGAAGCAAAGGGCCAACGAAGTCAGTAAAACCAAACCCCAATAGAGATAACCTCATTCCAGCAAATGTTAAGTTAAAAATCACAGATAAAAAGTGTTCTGGGATTTTTAAGGAGCTAAAAAGCAATCTTCGTCATGATGTGCAGCCCAATAGTATCGCAGTATTAATCCGTGTGTTTTTGGACTTATCAGTCTCGTTCTATATAGAGGAGAACAAAATTCAGTTGGAGAAGAATAAGACAGGACTGCACGACAAAGTTGTAAAGGTTACGAGCCGCTTAGTCGAGCTGAAAAAACTAACACAAAAGCAGTGCACTGCTATTCAAGCTGTGTCATCGGACACATTGAAAAGTAACGGCTCTTTACAACAATATGTGCATAACAATCATATGTTTCCAGACAAGTTATCGATTAATAACACTTGGGATAACTTTGAACCTCTATTCCTTGGTATTTGGAGTTAAGAATTTTAATGGCCAACTTGAAAGAGTGCTGTTAAAATCTAAGGCAGGGGGGAGTTCTATGAAGTTTTTTACACCACTGAGGTATCCGGGAGGGAAAGGAAAGCTTTCTTACTACGTTAAGTCGATAATTGAAAGTAATAACCTTTTGGATGGACACTATGTCGAGCCCTTTGCTGGCGGGGCAGGCGTCGCCTTGGAGCTACTGTTTCATGAATACGTAAATCAAATACATATCAATGATCTGGATCCTGCTGTCTATGCATTTTGGTCTGCGTGTGTAAATAAGACTGAAGAGCTGTGTAAGCTTATCTCGGATACGCCAGTGACGATAGACACTTGGGAGCGGCAACGAGAGCTTCTTAGGAATGAGGATAATAGTGTTGAAACGCTAGAGCTGGCTTTTGCCACATTTTTCTTAAATCGGACTAATAGATCTGGCATATTAAAGGCTGGGGTGATTGGTGGCCGAGCTCAAGCAGGCAAATGGAAGTTAGATGTTAGATTTAATAAAGAGGATTTGATCAAGCGAATCGAAATGATCGCAAACTATAGAAATAGAATTAACATCTATAATCTTGATACCGTTGATTTATTGAATACACTACCACAAACACTTCCTAAAAATACGCTTGTCTATCTAGACCCACCCTATTATGTAAAAGGTCAAGGGTTATACCGTAACTTCTACGAACACAAAGACCACGTGGAAATCAAAAGTATTTTGGACACAATTACGGAAATTCCTTGGATTGTTTCGTACGATAATGTGGGACAAATTAGCAATATTTATTCCGACTACAGAACAAAGGTTTTTGATCTTCAATACACTGCCCAGACTAAGCGCGTCGCATCGGAAATCATGATTTTTTCTGATTCAGTCAGTATTCCAGATACTCAGCTAGGTAAAAAATCGGCATAACTACTTTGGTTTGTTCATAAGTCTCTTTCTACTTAGTATGAAACTTTATTTGTTTAATCAGCTTCGATCTCGGAGCTTGTTTTCTTTTCGGTATGAAACTTTATTTTCCAACCTCAAATCTCCAAACCAAAATATAGGCCCTACAGCCTCGCTTAGTATGAAACTATATTGCGGGACGACATCATCTATTGCTAAGAACTCTGCACTGCCATCAAACTCAAGTGAAGATGTGTCCCGTTGCAAAACTGAATTCGGCTGTCTGTTTGCGAATATGGTCAGGTTTACTAACTCGTATCTTGCGATCCCTGCGTTGGTCGAAGACCCATTTCCCCATACAACCATATTCTGCGACGACGCTTCACCTTCCCAGGTTGAGGTAATTACTTCATCATTGAACGTGAAAGTAGCTAAACCAGTGTCAGGATTATAGATAACCTCATAGTCGTTATACGCAGAAGCAATGGCGTCTGAAGCAAGAGTGAAGGTCCCCGCACCGCTAAGCGTTGCGATCAATTCACCGCTGCTGTTTTTATTGAGTACAGGTAAAAATCGCTTTGTACCGTTTGAATAATAATCTGTAATGTACTGACCAGAGACGATCTTGCTAGTCCACGACATCTGCCAGCCATTTTTTGATGCCATATCGTTTTCTGAAACAGATGGAATATACCGCCATTGTGCGCGGCCCGCAGAACCGTCTGCCTCCCAATATGTTGTGCCCTGCTCCTCTACAAACTGCCCAAAAGCCTGATTAGAAGTAAAATTATTCTACCCTTGCGAAGTAGGGGGCACGGACCCTTTTGAATCAAAATCTACGATTTCTGTTTGCGCCTTAGCATTGCAAACGACTCCCAATTGGAGTATCCACGCCAGGCAAAATAACCTACAAAGTTTAAGCATACGAAATCCTCTTTTAATCTTCCGATAAGTGCTATGTAACCAAGAGACGAATCGAGTAAAACACGGTCTCCCCCTCACTCATGAGAAAGTGGTTAGCGTCATCCTTGCAACTATTGCACTGGGATTACTGCTTGAATATCGAACAGTGCCAAACAAACCTATCATACCAGCATGCCATTACACCACTAAAATGTTAAAATTTTGTTCATTTGTGGAAGTGTGAGAGAAAGATGCTTTTCAGGGGGGATACAGGAACTTTGCCTAACGTACTTAAATACTTAGGAATCAATCACTTGGTCGATAAAATGTAGAAGAGAATGGTAATGGTCTACTTGAAAGGACTCTGATTCGGGTAACATTGAAAAATGATCTGCGTCTTTCTCAAACATTATCTGCAGTTGCCGCGCTCCACTTAAAGATTTGAAATGCTCAATTTGTGAAGGGCTTACAGTTTCATCGGCCCCTCCATGGTATATAAATGTTGGTACTTTTGAATCGTAAACCGCTGCGGGATCACTGTTGCAGTACCGGTGGAACATATCAGAGTATGTTCCACCTATTAGACGTTCTATCTGTTGAGGCTGGCACAGGTCGTCACCATGCGTAAGACTTATGACTCCAGCAATAGACATCGCTTTATAGATACGAACCGGAGAGGCTGTATAGAGTGCGCTACAATGATGAATATTGCGTCGGTAAGCAGCCCATAAAGCAAGGCATCCTCCTGCAGAGTGACCTATGCTATATATCTTATTTAGATTGAGGGAATGCTTCACGCTTAAATCTTTTAGCGAGTCCACTGCGGAGGCTACGTCAGTAAATACAGCAGGCCAGGAAGCGGCTTTATTTTCTCCCTCTGCCTCCATCCTCCTGTATTCAATATTCCAAACTGCAAAGCCTCTCCGCACAAGGGGCGGTATTAACGAATATGTTAAGTAACTGTCCAGTGAGTGCGACTGTTTCCAATATCCTCCATGAATAAGAACAATCACAGATAACAGCTCTTGGTTTCGCTGCGGCAGGTACAAGTCGCCAAATTGACTATTGTCCTCGCCATAAAAATACCGCTCACAACGTTTCATATACGACACTAAACCTAATTAATCGTATTTGCAAAGCTGAAGAAATTAATCGCTTCCAGTCTTGATTTCATATCACTGAGTTCAGAGTCTGTCAGGTTCTGAAATGGTGCTCTGTTGCTACCCAAATTTAATCCGATCAATTTCATAACCTGCTTTCCTGCAACAATGTTCCCCCTAAACGCAGCTATGATATCGATCATGTCCTGTGACTTATTTTGTAATTTGATTGCAGATGCCGTATCACCCTGCTGGAAAGCATCTACGATGCCGGTATATAAACTGGCGGCATAGTTAAAAGTACCGCCAATACAGCCTTGTGCGCCCCCCATACTTAAAGAAGGCAACAATGTTTCATCCTGTCCATGAAGGATATCGAACTTATTGTCTTTGTATCTTCGGCACTGGTTATATTCGTAAAGGCTTTCAGAAGTGTACTTAATACCAGCAAAGTTGCTGATACGCCCGTCCACCATTTCGAGCAGCTTAACCATAGAAAAGTTAAGGCCATTAAAAGCTGGTATGTGATAGTAGTAGAACGGAAGCGAGGGAGAAAAGCTGGCGACTTCTTCACAGTAAACAACCAACTCTTCCAGCCTTCCAATTTTGGGAAACGTCGGCCCCATGACACTGGTCGCATAAGCGCCTTTCTCTTCTGCATGAGAAGACAGTTTCTGACAGCTTCTTAAACTCGGACTACCGACGTGGACTATCACTTTGAAATCTTTCGGAGACGCATCTATCCACGCTGAGGCATTTTCCATGCGCTCTTCATCCGTCATTAAATAACCCTCACCGGAAGAGCCATTGACGTAAACTCCACTTATTCCCTGAGCCTGTAACATTTCCAAATACTTTGGGATCGGCTTAGTATTAAGTGCACCGGTTTCATCAAACGCAGTAAAAGGGGCGGTAATCAAACCTTTAATTTGTTTCATTAAGAGTCTCTCAGTAATATGGTTGGCCGTTGATCCAGCTGTGCTGAACTTGTAAACGACCTTGATTTATAATTAATTGCGTGAAATTAGCCTGCTTACCTGGCATGAGGGTTCCAAACTCATTATTTTCGTCCAGGAAGTTTCCTGGATATCGCGAAGCCATCCGTAATGCTTCACCAACATCCATACCAAGCGCAGATATTGAATTGTTTACCGCAGTAACCATGTCTAACGCAGAGCCTGCCAACGTGCCACTAGCATCAGTGAGAGCACCATCGGATAAGGTAATCTCTCTGCCATCAAGCTCAAAGCAATTCTGGTTTGATCCGATAGTGGACATCGCATCTGTCACGAGGAAAAGCTTTCCTTTTGGCTTGCACTTCAGTGCAATCTTTGCGGCAGCCTCGTGAACGTGAAGACCGTCCATAATAATGCCGCACCAACATGAGTCTGCAGTGAGAGCAGCACCCACGACACCGGGCTCTCTGGAAGTCAGGGGGGACATGGCGTTGAAAAGATGAGTAAATCCAGCAGCACCAGCTGAAATCGCAGACATCGTTCTTTGATAAGAGGAGGCGGAATGTCCAATGCAAACTTTAACGCCGCATTCTTTCAATTGATGAATCTGACGATTTGAAACGTTTTCCGGTGCGACTGTCAGAAGCCTGTAGCCAAGGTCCTGCCGTGAATATATAGCCATCTCTTCATCACTTAGCTCTCTTATTTGTGAAGCATCGTGAATGCCTTTTTTTGCTGCACTGATATGAGGCCCTTCAAAGTGGATGCCTATGACTCCCGGAAGCTTCTTCGTAATTGCCTCACTAACCGCATCGGCAGCTCTTCGAATAGTGTTGATATCTGATGTTATAACCGTTGGTAACAGACAAGTTGTACCGTACCTACTGTGGGCCGATATCATCTTTTCTAGAGTAGAATAGGTCGGAAAATGGTTAAACAGCAGGCCACCGCCACCATTCACCTGCAAATCAACAAAGCCTGGTGCCAGCGTTCCGGGTATTCTGACTTCCTTGGCCCCATTCTCGATGTCCAATGAAGAAATAACGCCGTCGCTTACAGTAACTGGAACATCTGTATGAAAAGTATCCCCATCAAACAGGAAGTCCGGTATGTACGTAACTTTCATTAACAATCACCTGAAAAAGAGGAGCTCGTGGACAACGAGCTCCTCGTATATCTTAGAAAGACAGGGTTAACCCAGCGTAGAAATAACGACCTACTAAATCATAGGCTGTACCATTAGACAGGGTACCGGCTTGCTGATATTTGTGATCAGCAGTTAGCAAAGGAGGCTGTTCATCAAAGACGTTTTTAACGCCAAGGTAAGTATTCGCATTTTCGTTAAACTGATAACTAAACCGAACATCGTTGTAATACTGCGCGTCTATGGTATTCAGCGACTCTGTCATAAGTGAGTTGTCATTACGGTCTTTCGTTTCGTCCCAATAACGCATTTGCCAGTAAACATTGAACTTATCGATGGTATACGACACGTTTAGGTTGTAACGAATCTCGGGGAACAGAATTTCACCAGCAAGATACTGTGTATCCCCTGTTTCAATACCCGTAATATTGTACTTGTCCAGATAGTTTCCACTAAAGGCTACATACAAATCACCACTTCCCAGCGCAGTTTCATAAGAGATATCAATATCTACGCCTGCGGTTTCTATCTTGTTCTCATTACCTGACGCTGCATTGACATCAAGGGCTGCACCGGTTCTGCCATCACGACGCACCAGACCTCCACAGTCAGGGTCAAAGTTAGAGGGAGATTGCGAATAGCAGCGGTTGAGAATTACCGTTCTGTCGGTTTTGGCGATGGCATCGTCAATTTCGATGTTGTAATAGTCAACAGATAGCTGTAATCCATCAATTTGTTCAGGAATAAAGACGAAGCCAGCTGTTAAGGTATCTGCTTTTTCTTCGCCTACATCTTCGGAGCCACTCAGTAAACCTGAGGTGTTTTGACTTTCAACCTGAGTAAGAACGAAGGCTCCTTGGTTATCAATACGCCGCTGAATTGCATCAATAGAGCGGCAGTTTTCTGCGATATTGCCAGTAGATGCAGCATCGATTCCGTTACAAGGGTCAGTTACGATGGCAGAGGTAGCAGCACCGCCCGCAAACAAATCACTTACGTTTGGAGCCCGCACAGCAGTAGCAACAGCACCACGTAATCTGAAAGAATCACTAATCGGCGCATCAATATTTACGGTCCAGTTGAACGTTTCTCCGACGGACGAGTAATCACCATAACGAGCAGCAAGGTTAATGTTAAGCTGCTCAACAATTGGAATATTTAACTCACCAAAAATATCAACAACATCAAATGAACCTTTGGTTTTTGCTATCTGATTCCCCCTGGCGATACCTGCCTGTCTTAAAGGATCAGGCGTTTCCTGCCCCTTCTCTTCACGGTATTCAATACCTGATGCAAATCCGATATTCATCACATTGTCTGTCACACTAAAGTCCAGCTCACCAGAAAGAGTTGCATTCAAGACCGTTTGTTGAACCTCTCCTTTCAAGCCCGTATCTGCAGACAAATAGTCGACAGCGTCATTAGAAATACCATTTAGCGCAAATGGATTAAACGGGACACATCCTGAAATTCTGGCGATTTGATCGGCACACATATAGCCGCCCTGCCCGTCATCAACAACATCAAGCGCATATCTTGCTCTCTCTAGGTTAATGTCGCCGTAATCTGTCTGTACCTGGTCAGTGACGCCATGAGTAGCTGAGACGCGCAGGTACATATAATTGTCAAAGTCATGCTCAAAGTTAGCGGCGACTCGGAATGTGCTTCGTGTATTTTCAGCTCCACGATCACCGAACTCATATAAGCGACGGAAAGTTAAGCTCGCATCGTCAAGAGAGGTAATGCCATCTGCCAATAGGTTTTCACCTAATGTGGTTCCTGCGAACCATGGGTGTGTCGCAATATCTATTCCGGTTGTGCCACCACGGGACAACTTGAATATGTTGTTGCGGGTATCCAGAGGAATTGGCTCGAATCGGGCACGTGAGTCCACCCTTGAATAGTTCATGGTAACGTCAAACCGTGACGCGTCACTCAAATCCATAGAAGCACCGGAAGCAGCAAACATTCGCTTAAGCGGTGTCAGCATCGAGCGGTATTCTTGAAAATTGAAAGCGTCAGAGGTTTCTACATCGGGAGTACGGGTAAAGAGTGAACCGTCCCCATTGTATTTATCAATTCGACCTCCACGAACGTGAGATGAGCCAACATACTGAGGTGTATCAAGAATGCCATCTTCGTCCGTATCAACGGCATTTTTGTGTACACGAGAAAAGTCTCGATCAGTTGCCATTAAGCCTTCATCGTCAGAATACCCAAGTGATGCCCATACATTGCCTGAGTCAAAGTTACGTCCGATTGAAAATTCAATATCTACGGTTTCTTTATCCCCTTCCCCGCTAACGCCTGTCTGTACGTCAAATATTGCGCCATCAAAGTTTTTCTTAAGAATGATGTTTACTACACCGGCTACAGCATCAGAGCCGTACGCCGCAGATTGCCCACCAGTGAGCACATCAATTCGCTGAATCATTGCAGTAGGAATTGAATTTAAATCAACGCCGTAACCAGACCCTACTGACATACCCGACACATAACGCTGACCGTTCACAAGAACCAACGTGCGTGATGACCCGAGATTTCTGAGTGCTACCGTATTTAATCCTGAATCCTGCTCACTGATGTTTGAGCTGGCAGACGTTGTATCTCCAACAATAGATGGCAGTCTTCCCAGCAAATCGCCAAGATTTACCGCACCAACCCCTTCAATGTCGGATGCATCCACTGTCTTTACTGGAGTTGTAGTGTCAAAGCTTCCCTTCCTGATAAGTGAACCCGTGACAAGGATCTTTTCAACCTTTTCTTCACTGGCATCAGATGTTTCCTGTGCCGAAAGAGGCTGTGCTGCTAAAGCAATTGTTGCGGCTAGTAGCGACTTACCGAACAACGAATTTAACGAAGTTGTTTTCATGTTGTTTCTCCGGATTTTCCACACTTGAAGTTATAATTATGCCGGTATGCTGTATACCTGTTATACCAGCATACCGACAATTAAATCTGTGTAAAGAATTTTTTAAAAAAATTAAGTGAAGAAGAAAAAAAGAGCGGCAATTCACTGATGGAAGTTGCCGCTATGCCGAGAAAGTTATGCAGTAACAACAGAGAAAATTAGGTGCAAAGAGCTCGGCAAGAACACACCCTTGGGGTAATCATCAAAGTTTTCGGCGGTTACTTTCCGAAAGTTCGAAGTAGTCACTGTTTTCGATATCAATAGATGCGTCTCTATCAATAACAGCAGTTACATGCGGATGCATTTGCAGTATTGAGGCTGGACAAGCTGAAGTAATACTTCCTAACAACATGTTTCCTATTGCCTCGGACTTATTGGTGCCAGTGGCTAGGATAAGGACCTGTTTAGCGTCCATAATGGTCCCAACTCCCATCGTCATCGCAAGAGTGGGCTGAAACTCACCGTCTTCAAATAGCCTGCTATTCGCTTCAAGCGTGTTGGGGGTAAGCGTTTTTAACCTGGTTCTGGATGCCAGACTCGATCCAGGCTCGTTGAAGCCAATGTGGCCATTTTCTCCAATACCCAAAAGTTGAAGATCAATTCCACCACGCCTCTTTATTTCCATCTCATACTGCTTCGCAACTTCCTCGGCTGACTGTTTACCTGAACACTCTGGGAGAAAGGTATTTTCTGGCTTAATATCCACTTTTGAAAAAAGATGCTGGTCCATAAAGTAACGATAGCTCTGATGATGTTCGGGAGACATGTCATAATATTCATCTAAGTTGAAAGTGCTGACAGACGAAAACGAAACCTCACCACTTTTAAATGCCTCAACCAGAACTTCGTAAAGCCCTATTGGAGTTGAACCAGTTGCAAGACCCAATACGCAATCAGGCTTGCGTTTAATCAAGCTGATAATTATCTCAGCAGCTTCCAGAGCTGCTTGCTTCGCATCATCGGTAATAATTACGCGCATCTACATGATCTCCTTTGCACTGTCTTTGGCAAAAAAGTAAGCCCCGTAAAGGTCAGCATCTCGCGAGTATTCAGGTGAAACCACATCAACGTGGAAAATCTCAGGCAAGCTCTTAACTGCGTTTTTTACCTTTTGGGAAAATATTGGGGATACGCCGACACTTCCGCCAAGGGTAACGATTTGAGTGCCGGTAATTGCTTTTGCTGTTGCAGTGAGTTGTGCAACTGCGTGGGCAGCCTCGTCAATAATTGATTGGCCAATCTGAGTATTCAAATGCCGGGTAAATAACTGCTTTGCGCTAACTGGAAATCCAAATTTTTCTGTAGCAAGTTTGCCAATCGCATTACCTGAGCCAACAGACTCTGCACAATTTACTCTTCCGCAATGGCATTGAAAAATATTACCTTTCAACGTTGGGATCGTCACATGTCCTAAATGAGCACAAAAGCCATTCTCTGACGTGATCAGTGTTCCGTTCTGAATAACTCCGCCACCAATACCGGTAGACACTGTAATATACACAAACGTGTTGGATTCGATACTTCGCTTCTGTGAGAGGGCTTTGAACTCGGCAAGTGCTGCGGCAGAAGCGTCGTTAAGGATAAAGACAGGCTTATTAAACTGTTTCTCTAATACAGACTGTAATGGTAGCGATTGGCCCACAGAAAGATAATTAACTGCATCAGCTTGAACGATACCTGTAGAGGCGACCCCGACTACACTGGCTTTCGAGGCGAGGTGCCAGAAAGAATTGTAAATTAGACCAGGTAATGACTGGAAATCCTCGTGTATACAAGAGGCTACTTCTGCTTTCTCAATAATTTCACCGTCATTCGAAAAAAGCGCAGCTGCGATTTTGGTGCCACCAATATCTATCGTAAATATCATCTTGGCATTTCCCTGGCTACCGCATCTATCGCTTTATGGAACCACTGGGTGATATGTTCAATTCGCGTTACCGCTGAACCTACAGTAACAGTAAGCGCTCCAACCTCTATGGCTCTACTGGCAAGCGTCGGCGAGTTAAAGCGCCCTTCTGCAATAACATTAAATCCACGATAAGCGAGTAGCTCTACCAACTCAAAATCCGGCTCCTCTGGTATTGGCGAATTGCCTGTATATCCTGATAAGGTGGTTCCTATGAATGTACAGTTCAGCTGGGCCGCTTCGATACCGCTAATAAGATCGTCACAGTCAGCCATTGCGATACAATCAAGACCGTGGATCTCATTTATCAAAGTGGACACACTTTCCGGGCGCTCTCTTTTGGTTGCATCAAAAGCGATAATTTCAGCTCCCGCAGCAGCCAGCTCTCTAATATCACTGGTGAAGGGAGTGATTCTTACATCGGTTTCTTCCAAATCTCTTTTAACAATACCAATAATGGGTACAGCGCCTTTAATTGCTGACGCAACTGCGCTTACATTTTCAACCCCTTCAATACGAAGACCTTTAGCTCCGCCATCTATTGCCGCCAGGGCCATAGCGACGATATGCTCGGTTTTGTCCATAGGTCCATCATCCACTGGTTGGCAGGATACGATCACCGAACCTTTGAATTGTGCTATGTAGTTTGATGCCTTTTCTTTGTTTACTGTATTCACTTCTCTACCTCTTATGACTTATATGGGCTGTGTGGATGGTTAGCTTGTAAAGATCTTTGTCACTTGAGAAAAAGAAGCTGGCGATGTAACCAACAACAACACAGGTTAGGATGCCCAACGTGGCATACATATATCCATTAGCCCATCCTGTTTGCCAGGCTGATAACATAACTCCGACACCCGCGACCAGCCCCATCAAAGCACCTGCTCCATTTGCTCTGGTGCTGATGGCTCCCAAAATAAATAATCCTCCGAGTGCTCCCATAAACATGCCGATGACCTTGAAGTATTCCTCCATCAGGGACCTTATTGCCGGGTCAATAAAAATAAGTCCTACAAGAGTGCCCATCACGCCAACGATGAAGGTAATAAGTCTCGCCCATCGCATTTCTGACTTTTCATTACCCAATATTCCAAGAGGTTTAACGATGTCGGTTAACACAGTAGTCGCTACGGAGTTCATACTGGTTGAGACCGTGGATTGTGCGGCGGCAAATACACCGGCGATTATGAGACCCGCGATACCTATTGGTAGCTCTGTACTAATAAAGCTTGGAAAGACCTGATCGATTTGAATTGTAGGGTTAAGCTTTTCTGGCTGTGTCTTGTAAAAGACATAGAGGCCGCTACCAATTAAGCAAAAGAGCAGCGAGCCAGGAATTCCTATAATTGCATTAGCCCAAATTGATTTAGCTGCAGACTTCTGGTCTGGAGTAACTAAATAGCGCTGAACTACTGCCTGATCTGCTACATAGCTTGAAATATTTTGCCCTATCCCTCCTAAAACAATGACCCAAATCGTTAGCTCAGTGATGCCTGAAAGGCTGAAGCTCATGTTTGCCATCGTGAATTTTTCATCGGCCATACCAACAGAAATATACGTAGAAAGCCCACCTTCAATATTTGCTATGATTACCCCGAAACAAAGCACAGCCCCCATCAACAGTACAATAGTCTGGATCGTGTCCGTCCAGATAACCGCTTCAATTCCCCCGAGAGTGCAATAGAGTAAACAGAAAACACCCATGATCAGCACACATTCAGCAGATGATAGGGGAGTGACAGCGGAAAGCGCTAAGGCTGTAAGAGCCATTACTATGCCCATCCGTCCTACGTGAAATAGAGCGAACAAGCCACTGGCAAGCGTTCTTACGAAAAAGTTAAATCGATAGGATAAGTATTCGTAGGCACTATAAATATTTAGTTGCCTGAAAAATGGCATCGCTACGTAAATGCCCAGGGGCGCAACTACCGCTATCATCCAAATACCCAACAACAAAACCCAGTTGGTCTGATAAACGATAGCGGGTAAGGCGACATAAGTAAGTGAACTCAACATGGTTGCATAGATAGAGCAAGCGGCCGCCCACCATGGAATAGATTTTCCACCAAGGAAGTAGTCTTCCGTGTTTTTATTTTTGAAAGTGAAAAATAGGCCTACACCCAGTACAGTAAGCAAATAGACCACAAGCACCATCATATTTATGCTTCCGAACTCTAAAGAGCGGTCTTTTATGCTGCCGCCATAGTAAGTGAGTGTTTTGGTATCACTATCTAACGCAGCCAGAGTAAACTGATTTTTAGCTTCGGAGCTAACGGCAAAGACTTCAAATTGCTCCAGGTTTACCGCATTTAATTCCTCCACTGACCACTCATTTGTGATGGTATTGTAGAGTGCTAGTTGTCCCTTATTTGTGACACCGAGTAGATAAGACTGATTGATCGGAGCTATAGAGTGGAAAATTCCTGTTGATTTAGAGTAGTGGCTTTGTTTACTAGTCCATGCCTCGGTTGTTTCATCATAACTCCAGACGAGGGCTTTTTTTTCCCCTTCAGCTCCTGATGCAATGACGTACCAACTTAATACTTTTCCGTTATGCTGGCGGGAAAGATGAGCACTTGTGTAACCTATCGGTAACTTGAGAGACGGAAGAAATTTTTTGTCATTGTCGAGCTCAAACCTAAGTAAACCATCAGAGAGAATCACTGCACCCAGGTTTTCTCCTTTACTAAAAAACGTAGCTGAAGCTTTTCTCAAACGAGCGCTTTTTAAAGTTAATGCGGCCCATTGAGATTTTAGGTTAATACTTGTTCCAGTCCCCTCTTCCATGATGGCAGCATCGCTGAACAAAACCATGTCTTCGTTATGTGACAATATCTGTGAAATATTACTGATATCTATTGCCTCTGTTCGAGACACCGTTAAGTCAAAGATTCCGTCATTGGCATGTGCTGAAGACACCAGAAGCATGGCGGACAACGCCGCAACTATTAGTTTTATCATGACCCAACCTAAAGTTATACTGTATACCTGTTATACCACACTGCTAAATAATTTACACCCTGTAGACAATAAATATAATTTGAATCGTTTGAGCGTAAAAAGTGAGGGCTGGGTATTACGATAGCCCTCGTTGGAAGGTGTAAGGCTAGTTGTGGCGTGGAATTGTTGCTTAATCGTTCATGTCGTAGATATTTTCAAACACATACTCTATGTGCTCTCCGAGTACCCGATCAGCTCCGATAGGATCTTTGTTTTCGATACATTTAAATATCTCTTCGTGAGCTAAGTAACTCTTTTCATTTAGCTCTTCAAAATTACTGTTGTCTCTTCTTGAATCGATAACCCAATCCGTCAAAGCTTGGTGAATTGCCAGGAAGATAGGGTTTTGCGGTATCGAAGCTATCACTCTGTGAAAATAAGCGTCCGTTTTTTTGAACTGAGCATTGTTTTTTATAGCCTTTCGATTCAGTTCCAGAGCTTCTCGCAGCTCTTCAATATCTTCTTTAGTTGCGTGCTCTGCAGCATACCTGACAAGACTCGACTCAAAAAATTTTCTCAGTTGTTCGAAGTATTTTAATCCTCCAGGCTGCGCCAAAAAGTCCTTAGACAAAACAGACAGCTCTGAAATGATTGTCTCGGGTGAAGGCCTTGTCACTCGGGTTCTTTCTCCACTGCTGATCTTGACTAATCCTTTACGGGCGAGTCCTGACAACGCGTCTCGAACTGACGGTCGACCCACACCAAATGCCTTCATCAATTCTCTTTCAGACGGGAGCGCGTCTCCTTCCTGCAGCTCACCCTGCCGAATCGCTCTTTCAAGCTCTTCCTCTATCGTTTCTGAAAGCTTTTTTCTTTCAACTGGTTGCTTTATTGAAAGCATTATTTTCTCCATTTAGTGCCGCTATCACCCTATCATACCAGTATATAGCTTATCCTAAAGCACTTTTTGACAATGATTTTTCACTTTCTACTGATAGTCATTATCGAGCTCAGATAAAATCAACTCATCTTCCAATTTCACCACGATAGATATCAGGGGTTCTGACCACTGGTTTAATTTCTCCACCGAAATGATAAATATATTCTCCGCTTCGAATAACCTGGACAGGCCCAGCGCCTCCATTGAACGGAAGCTTACTGTTTAAAGGTAACCAACGATCAATGTCGGTGCGATATTCCATTTGTACTCGACTGAATTGGTAATAATCAGGTGGCTGGCTAAAATAGTGCTTCTTAAAATCAGATAGGGCTTCACCTTTGAGATTAGAAAGTTTAGCTAAGGTATCATTGAAAATTTCGTAATTCACTCCACCTAACAACAACACGGATTGCGGACCTAACTGAACTGCAGAGGCTCCCAGCACTGAGTAAGGAAGTCCATCTAAGGTTATGTCGGATAATGCTTTCCACTCCCCCCGAATTCAGATAATAAGTGCACCACTCATGCTTAAACGGTGAGAAGAGATCAACTGCCTGTTGGTGGTACTCTGTAATCGCCAAAAAACATGAGTAGTTACCATGAGATACAAGCAGTTGATCGAAGGGCAACGATACCAGATCGAAGCCTACTTACGCGAGGGTTTCAGCTATCGGGAGATTGGGAAGCGGTTGCAAGTTAGTCACAGCACCATTAGTCGAGAAGTCCGGCGCAACAGAATAAGGGACAATCACTATCTGCCCGAAGTCGCTCACGCTAAGACAGTAAAACGACGAGGTCAGGCTGCGAAATACAGTGTACCAGCGCTGACTATCACTTTCGTCGAGTTCGGGTTGAGCCAGAAATGGAGTCCTGAGCAAATCGCTGGCGTAGGTAAAATCATAGGGCATAGCGTCAGTCATGAATGGATTTATGGCTATATACAGCGCGATAAATTGCGCGGTGGAAAGCTCTTCAAGCAGTTGCGACATGGTCATCGGAAATACCGCAAAGGCAGCCGCGCGAAGCGCGTTATAATTCCGAACCGGGTTGGCATTGAGTGCCGCCCTGACATTGTTCGTAAGAAGAAACGATCCGGTGACTGGGTATCCGCTACTGTACTAGGTAATAACGGTACAGGTGCCATCGTGAGCCTGGGTTCATGAAAAACTAAGCTTTACC
>Ga0105235_100164_pt1 | contig 26531 bp, 20 predicted proteins | sample Virmet3819_2500_FD_90059 | JGI IMG/M metagenome (GOLD analysis project Ga0105235, IMG submission 90059) | Marine viral communities from the Southern Atlantic ocean transect to study dissolved organic matter and carbon cycling - metaG 3819_2500 | ecosystem: Environmental > Aquatic > Marine >... | reverse complement strand
GTATCGCCGCTCGCAGTTCTTCCAAAGATGCAGCCAGCGCCTGACTGCCATCATTCAGCGGGTAGTAGCGCTCCAGCCACGCCAGCGCCTTATCCAGCGAGCGGCGATACAGGGCGGGGCGCTCTGCCAACAATGCCAATTGCGCCTGCTCCAGCATCATTCGCAAACTGGCGCGCAGGGCGGTCGCCTGCTCCGGCGCCAGCTCGGCCTTGAATTTTTCATCGTGCTGACGAATGCGCACATAGCTGCGCAACTTCGCCCAAGCGCGTTCAAATCCTGCTTTCAAGCCCTCCTGCCAGGAGGCGTCTCTCGCCGGCTGTGGCTCAGCCTGATAGCTCGGGGCCTCGTAGACCGCCAGTGACTCGGCAGCGTCCGCCAGCCCTTGCAATTGCAGGTAGGCACCCTCCAGATCAAAGCTGGAGCTGCCCTGCAAGGCAGCGAGTTCTGCCGCCAGCGCTTCCCTCACTGGGTATAACGCCGGATCGTCCAGCTCGCGCAAAATAGTATCGGCACTGGCTAACAACTGCGCTGCGGCGCGACTGTCACCACTGAGCTGCAAGCGTTGATTGGCCAGTCGCAATAAATACTCGGCCTCGGCCAGTAACCAGTCATTGCGGTCGACCGAACTGAGGCTTTGTACTTTGTCGCTCAGCTGTTGAATTTGTCGCTGAACAACCGCGCGCTGCTGATCCAGTGCGCTGTCGAGTTCGGTCAGGCGTTCGCGTTGGCGGTCCAGCGCTGTCGCACTCGATTGACTGCGCTGATCAAGGCCCTGCACCTGCGCAGTGATATCGCTGAGAAATTGCGCGCTCTGCTGCTGGTTGAGATAGATAAGTTGGTAGTACAGCCAGGCAGCCGCTGCCAGCGCGGATAGCGACACCAGCAGAGCCAGCGTTGCCACGGCGCCCGCTTTGCCAGACTTGCTCTTGGCAGCAGGTGTTTTTTGCGACGGTGTTGAAGTGGTTGGGGTATCGTCGGCGGCTACCGCCACGTCCTTGTTGTCATTTTGGGTTTCCGACATTGTGTTCTCTCTGCCACGTTTTTATCGCCGCCAGCGTCGCTGCTGTACCGGCATTTTCTGCAAGAAGGGTATGTCTAAAACCGGCCTCTTGGGCCAGTTGCTGCACCCGCGCACTGGGTAGAACCAAGTGATACTCATCGCGTCGCGCAGCGGCAATGCGCTGGGTAAATTGCTGTAATGTGTCGCCGCTGTTCAGGCATACCAACTGAATCGACGCCGCCTCTAACTGCGACTGTAAATCATCGGCGGCCTCACCCGGCCCACAGCGCTGATAGCACTCAGCATAGTCTACCCGCGCGTTGCGTTCACGGAGTTTTTGCGCCAACTGCTCGCGGCCACCGCAGCCGCGAACGATCAACACTCGCTGCCCGTCAACCCCGTTAAACGCCGCGCTGGCCAGCAAGCTGTCGCTGTCCATCGCGCCGCCTTGTTGCGCCTCCAAGGGCGTGAGCGCGCCGGCAGGCCACGGCCAGTCATGGAGCGCTTTGGCCGTGGCAGCGCCGATGGCGTGACAGCGCACACCCAGCGGGTACTGCGGCCATAGATCATCGATCAAGGCCATACCGCAGGCCACGGCGTTCACGCTGATGAAAATAATGTGCTGGTAAAGATCCAGGTCCAATAGGCAGCGACGCGCGTGCTGATAGCGCTCGTCGTTTTCGGCCAGGGGAATGATGCGCAGCAGCGGTTGCACCCAGACCTGAGCACCAGCGGCAACCAGGGCGCTGCGCAATTCTTCGTTGCGGCCCTCGGGCCGGGTGATAAGAATGCGCAGGCCCTGCAGATCAGTGCTGCTGGTCACCGTAAACCGCCGCCAAAATGTCACCCGCACCCTGAGCCAGCAGTGCCTCGGCAACCGCCACACCAAGGGCTTCGGGGTCGGCCGCCGGTGCGCTTAATTCTGCGCGCAATACGCGGCTGCCATCGGGCTCGCCCACCAGCGCACGCAGCCACAAGTGGTCGTCGCGGCTGTCGTCAGTAATGGCATAACCGGCAATCGGCACTTGGCAGCCACCTTGTAAGCGCGTGTTCATGGCCCGTTCGGCCATCACTTTGGCGGCGCTGTCTGCGTCGTGCAGCGGCGCCAGCAGTTCACGTACCCAGTTGTCGTCCAAGCGGGTTTCGACGCCCACCGCCCCCTGACCACAAGCGGGCAAGCTGTCTTCAACATTCATAAAGGACGCGATCCGCTGCTGAAGTTCCAGGCGAATCAAACCGGCTGAGGCTAAAATAATGGCATCGAACTCGCCGTCGTCTAACTTGCGCAGGCGGGTTTGCACGTTGCCGCGCAGGCTACTGATCTGCAAGTCGGGGCGCCGGGCGCGCAACTGGCATTCGCGACGCAGGCTGCTGGTGCCCACTCTCGCCCCTTGCGGCAGGGCGTCGACATCGGCGTACTGGTTGCTGACAAACGCATCGCGGGGATCTTCGCGCTCGCAGATAATTGCCAGCCCCAGGCCTTCGGGAAATTCCATCGGCACATCTTTCATCGAGTGCACGGCAATATCCGCTCGGCCATCAAGCAGTGCCTGTTCCAGCTCTTTAACGAACAGCGCCTTTCCGCCAATTTTCGACAGCGGCGAGTCCAGCAGCTGGTCGCCGCGGGTGGTCATGCCAAGCAGTTCAACCTGTAGCCCCGGGTGACAGGCTTCCAAGCGGGCTTTGATATATTCCGCCTGCCAGAGAGCAAGCAGACTTTCGCGGGTGGCAATGCGCAGCGTGCGCGAGGGCTGTTCAGACATGATTAGCGTGGGTCCGTGTAAAGCATCAGCGCCGTATCATACGCCAGCCGCCTGACAGACTAAACCGCCCAACTCATCGGCGCGCGTCAGTTTGGCGCAAATGCCGTCCAGCCATTCATCCAGGTGCTGGCGCTGCCCGGCCGCACCGCGCCGAGATAATTGGCGCCCTGATCCCAAAATTCGCCTTCGGGAACCGCAACAGCCCCCTGCCCGGCGGGAGACTTACTGCCGACGCGAAAATCGGGCACGCGAACCGGGTCAACCGGCACGCTGAACTCTGGCGAGATGTCGCGGCGTGCCAGCGAGGCGAAATACGCCGCTTCATCAAAGCCGCCGTCGTCGTCTTGCTTGCCGAGTTCTTCAATAAAGTGACTGCGACCATCGCGACCGTTGTTATACAGCAGCAGGCCGCCAAAGCTCATCATTCCCGTCGATAGCCGGCTGGCACTGACACGCCCTTTGATATCGATAGTTTCACCGGAGAAGCCGCTGATAATCATATTGTGAAAGTGGCCTCCGGTGCCGCGCCGCAGGGTCATGGCGCGCTGGTATTTGTCGTCGCTGTTAAGCGACAGCAGCGTTACATTGTAGAACTGCGGCTCCGAGATTGGCTGGGCATCCTCGCGGCCACTGCGGTTGTCTGCCTCGATGGCATTGTCACCCAACCCCGGATACTGCAGCACCTGCAGAAACTGCGCGCGGCCGCGCCACCCCATATCCCAGTCCAGCGAGTCATCGGCAGCGCCACTAATGAGGATATGCTTCATATCCACCGTGCCGCCAAAAATCTCTATGCCGTCGTCGGAAGCGCGATGCACCTGCACGTGGCGCACAATGGTATTACTGCCGCAGCCCCCCAGCGTTAAGCCGTTGAGTTCGTTATTGGCATATACCTCATACCCCGCGAACTCCACGCGCACAAATTCCAGCACGCCGCAGTTATCGCGACTGTCAACACCGCCGAACATCCCTCGCGTATCGCTGGTCGGCACCCCTTCTACCTGCGCATCCAGGGTATTCACCGGCGCATTGCCGAGCAGTACCAAACCGCCCCAGTCGCCGGCCTTGCGCCCCCCTTCCGGCTGCGCGCTGGTAAAGACAATCGGCGCATCGGCGCGGCCGCGCGCCATAATTTGGCCATCGCGGGTGACCACCAGGGCGCTGCCGGGCTGCCCCAGCACCACCGCACCAGGTTCGATCGTTAGCGTGGCAGCGGCCTCAACATAGACAATGTCGTCGAGAATCCACGTTTTATCCGCCGTCCACACGTGATCGCCGTGCAGGGAGCCGCTGACAAGCTGCTCGTGTCCGCGCCCCAATACCCACCATAGCGATACGGCAAGCAACAGCGCGGGCAGCAGCAACCACAGCCACCAGCGCCGGGAACGCACGGCCTCTTCGGCTGGCTGCTGCGACTGCCAGTCCATCATCTCGGCAATGTCGGGGTTAACGGGTTTGCGTGAATGCTGGGAGGCACGCAGCTCGCCGTCGGTGTTGATCACTCGGAGGCTGCGCCCGAGGTCACGCATCTCCCGATGTCGGCTCATCGCCGCTTCGTTGATCAGCTCGCGACGGTAATCCGAGTCGCGCAGCAAGGTGTCAAAATGAATACTTCGGCCGTCCTGGGCCTGCTCAAAAGCAGCTTTTAGTTGCCACAATTGCTCCACTAATTTGGCGCGCGGCGCAGTCGCCTGGGTCATGGCGGATCCTTACTTCACAGGAGTTTTCGGCACGCGAAATTATGGCCACGCTATATTACATAAACGTTACGGCGGTGAGTGGCAGCCCCGGCGCAGACAGCCAGCGAGAGCGCGGTAATTTCTGCTATACTCTGCCGCTTTTCCGATGGGCTGCCCGCGCAGCGCCCAATGACACAGGACCTGTTTGCAATGAGTGACAAAGAGCCGGCTATCAAACCTTGGGGTGGGCGTTTCAGCGAGGCCACCGACCAGTTTGTTGAGCGCTTCACCGCGTCGGTGAGCTTTGACCAACGCCTCTACCATCACGACATCAACGGCTCGCTGGCCCACGCGGCCATGTTGGCGAAAGTCGGCGTACTCAGCGAGGACGAGCTCAAGCAGATCCAAACCGGCCTGGAAGAGATTCGCAGCGAAATTGAAGCGGGCGAATTCAACTGGTCGGTAAGCCTTGAAGACGTGCACATGAATATTGAAGCTCGCCTGACCGACAAGATCGGCATTACCGGCAAGAAGCTGCACACCGGCCGCTCGCGCAATGACCAGGTCGCCACCGATATTCGCCTGTACCTGCGCGACGAGATTGGCAGCATCTGCAGCGAAATCACCCGCCTACAGCAAGGTCTGGTGGCACTGGCGCGCCGCGAAGCCGACACCATCATGCCCGGCTTTACTCACCTGCAAACTGCCCAGCCCGTGAGCTTTGGCCACCACATGCTGGCCTGGAACGAAATGCTGGAGCGCGACTTTGGCCGCCTGCAGGACTGCGCCGCGCGCCTGAATCAAAGCCCACTTGGCGCCGCCGCACTGGCGGGCACCACCTATCCCATCGACCGCGAGTACAGCGCACAGCTGTTGGGCTTTGACCGCCCTACCGAGAATTCCCTGGACTCGGTAAGCGACCGCGACTTCGCCATTGAATTTGCCGCCGCTGGCAGCCTGATCATGACCCACCTGTCGCGTTTCAGCGAAGAGCTAGTGTTGTGGACCTCGGCGCAATTTAATTTTATCGACCTGCCCGACCGCTTCTGCACCGGTTCCTCGATTATGCCGCAGAAGAAAAACCCCGATGTGCCCGAGCTGATTCGCGGCAAAGTCGGCCGCGTTAACGGTCACCTGATCAGCCTGCTCACGCTGATGAAGTCGCAGCCGCTGGCCTACAACAAAGACAATCAGGAAGATAAAGAACCGCTGTTCGATGTGATCGACACCTTAAAAGACAGTCTCAAAGCCTACGCCGATATGGTGCCGGCCATTACCGTGAATGCCGACGTTACCCGCGAAGCCGCGATGCGCGGTTTCTCTACGGCGACCGATTTGGCCGACTACCTGGTGCGCAAAGGCCTGCCCTTCCGCGACGCCCACGAGGTGGTTGGCAAGTCAGTGGCCTACGGTATTGCGCAGAGCAAGGACCTGTCTGAAATGAGTTTGGAAGAGCTGCAGCAGTTCAGCACCGACATTGCAGACGACGTCTTTGACGTGCTCACGCTGGAAGGCTCTATCAACGCCCGCAACCATATTGGCGGCACCGCACCTGCCCAGGTACGCGCCGCCGCTGATCGCGCTGAAAGCCGACTGCAACAGCGCTAAGTTCGTCGGCGGGCGTCCTGCCCGCCGCGATTCCCCGCTTCTTTAAAAATTCTTATCCACTGCCGCGAGGGATTTCTCTCGCTGCGGTGTTACATTACTACTGCCCGCGACACATCCATCTCTTCATCTCGGGCGTAGCACACCAGGAATGACAGGAGTCTTCACCATGTTCACTGCGCCCCGCGCACGCGTAATTGCGTTTTGCCTGCCTCTATTTGCCGCGCTTAGCGCCTGCGAGCCCAATTCGGCGGCCACCCCCGGCCAGCGTCCCGCCGCCGCAGTAAAGGTGCAAACACTCGCCCCGCAAACCATAGAAGAGCGGCTGCCTGCCATCGGCTCGCTACTAGCCAAGGAATCGGTGCGCATAACCAGCACCGTCAGCGAAAAAGTGCGCGCCCTGCATTTCGACGAAGGCCAATACGTGAAGCAAGGCGACTTACTGGCAACACTGGAACAAGCGGAAGAGCAGGCCCAGCTATCGTCGGCGAAGGCCGACCTGGCCGAGCAGCAGCGGGAAATCCGTCGTCTGAAAAACCTGCTGGCCACACAGTCGGCCGCGCAAACCGAATACGACCAACGCCTGAGTGCCCGCGACCGCGCCCAGGCCAAGATCGCCGAAGTTCAGGCGAAAATTGATGAGCGCACCCTGCGCGCACCCTTTGGCGGCGTGACCGGTTTGCACAATGTCAGCCCCGGCGCGCTGGTGTCGCCGGGCGACAGCATAACCAGCCTCGACGACCTAAGTACCATGCGCCTCGACCTCAACCTGCCCAGTCTGTTGCTGCGCTCACTCAGGGTGGGCATGCCGGTGGATGCCCGCAGCGATGCCTTAAATAAAACCTTTCAGGGCAAGATCGTCGCCATTAATCCACGCATTGACCCACTGTCACGCAGCGTAATGGTGCGCGCCCACATTCCCAATGGCGACGCCACATTAAAACCCGGCATGCTAATGAGAGTGTCGTTATTGAAAGACAAGCGCGAGGGTATTGTGGTGCCCGCCGCGGCTCTGCAGAGTATCGAAAATCGCCACTATGTCTGGCTGGTAGACGGCGAACAAAAGGCCGAGCGCCGCGAGGTAACACTGGGCACCCGTTTGGTTGACGGCGTGGAAGTGGTCAACGGCCTCAGTGCTGGCGAGCAGCTTATTAGTGAAGGTTTCCTGATGCTGCGCCCCGGCAGCCCCGTCGCCCCGCAGGAGTCATAAGCCATGTTGCTGTCAGACACTGCGGTAAAGCGCCCCGTCTTTGCCACCGTTATTAGCCTGTTGCTGGTCGCCTTTGGCGCCCTGTCATTCGAACGTCTGGCGCTGCGCGAGTACCCGGATGTGGACCCGCCTATCGTCTCGGTCAGCACCAACTACACCGGCGCCTCAGCCGAAGTGGTCGAGTCGAAAATCACCCAGGTTATCGAGGATCGCATCTCCGGCATTGAGGGGATCAAAACCGTATCGTCGACCAGTCAGGATGGCTTTTCGACGATTAGCATTGAGTTTGAACTGAGCCGCGATATCGACGCCGCCGCCAACGATGTGCGCGATCGCGTGGCCGGTGTGCGCAATAACCTGCCCGAAGAAGCCGATGCCCCGGAGGTACAAAAAGCCGACTCGGACCAACGGGTGATCATGTGGTTTAATCTCACCTCCACCAAAATGAATACCCTGCAACTGGCCGACTATGCCCAGCGCTACCTGGTGGATCGGCTGTCGGTGCTCGACGGTGTTGCGCGGGTGCGGGTGAGTGGCGGGCCGGAATATGCCATGCGCATTTGGCTGGACCACGAGGCGCTAGCCGCCCGCAAACTGACCATTGGCGATGTCGAAAATGCCCTGCGGCGCGAAAATGTCGAGCTGCCAGCCGGCACACTTAAGGCGCGCGACCGCGACTTTGTTATCAAGATAGAGCGCCAGTTCCTCGCCCCCGATGACTTCGCCACACTGGTGCTGCGCCGCGATGACAGCGGCAATATTTTGCGCCTAGGCGAAGTGGCGCGGGTTGAGCTGGACGCCGAAGAATACCGCACCATGTTCCGCGGCAATGGTATTCCGCAGGTGGGCGTCGGCATCGTAAAGCAAAGTACCGCTAATACGCTGGAAGTGGCCAAGGCAGCGCACCGCGAAGTGAATGCTATGCGCAGCATCTTACCGGCGGGCACCGAGTTGCACGACAGCTACGACAGCTCGGTGTTTATCGACAGCGCCATCGACGAGGTCTACTCCACGCTCTTTATCGCCGCCAGCCTGGTGGTGTTGGTGATCTTTATTTTCCTCGGCGACTTCCGCGCCATGTTAGTGCCCGCGGTGACCGTGCCGGTATCGCTGATCGCCAGCTTTACCGTGCTCTACGCCCTGGGCTACACCATTAACCTGCTAACCCTGCTGGCGCTGGTACTGGCCATCGGCCTGGTAGTCGATGACAGTATCGTGGTGCTGGAAAATATTCACCGCCGCTTGCTCAACGGTGAGTCGCCGTTAGTGGCCGCCTTTCGCGGCAGTCGCCAAGTCGGCTTCGCCGTGGTCGCCACCACGGCGGTGTTGGTCGCAGTGTTTATTCCCATCACCATGCTCGACGGCGATGTCGGGCGACTGTTCGGCGAGTTTGCCGTCGCGATGGCTGTCGCCGTGGTGTTCTCCAGCATTGTCGCGCTGACGCTATCGCCCGTTATCTGCTCGAAATTACTCAAGCAAGACGCCATTCACGGCCGCCTCGCCGACTTCGTCGAGGGCCTGCTGCACCGTATGGAAACCCGCTATCGCCGCAGCCTCGACGCCAGCCTGAAGCGGCCGCTGCTGTCGGCCTCTATTTTGGGCCTAGCGGTATTGGGCTGCGTGGTACTTATGCAAAAAGTCCCGGCAGAATTCGCCCCCAAGGAAGACCGCGGCGTGATCTTTATGATGATTCGCGGCCCCGAGGGTTCGTCCTTCGACTTTGTCAGCAAGCATATGGAAGAAATCGAACGACGCCTGATGCCGCTGGTGGAAAGCGGCGAGGTCAATCGCTTCCTGGTGCGCGCCCCCGCTGGTCGCGGCGGCGCTGAAAGTTACAACGAAGCCTTTGCCATTATGGTACTGGCGCCCTGGGAAACCCGCCGGCCCAACACTGCCATCGTCGCCGATATTCGCAAACGCTTGCAGGGCTTTACCGCGCTGACGACCTTCCCAATCATGCCCCAGGCTCTGGGTGGCGGCTTTAGCAAGCCCGTGGAATTTGTGATTGGCGGCGGCGACTTCCAGCACCTCGCGGCGTGGCGCGATGCCATTATGGACGAGGCTCGCAATAACCCGAATCTGCTGGGTATCGATAGCGACTACCGGGAAACCAAGCCGCAACTGGAAGTAACGATTCTGCGCGACCGCGCCGCCGACCTCGGCGTCAGTACGCAGGAAATTAACCGCAGTCTGGAAACCCTGCTCGGCTCCCGCCGGGTAACCACCTTTATGCTCGATGGCGAGGAGTACAACGTGGTACTGGAGGGCGAGCCGGACAAACAAAACACACCCAATGACCTCGGCAATATCTATGTGCGCTCGAATAGCAGCGGCCAACTCATTCCGCTTTCCAACCTGGTCAGCATTAGCGAACGCGGCGACGCGGCGGTGCTCAGGCGCTATAACCGCGTGCGCGCCATCACCCTGGACGCCAACCTCGCAGAGGGCTATTCACTGGGCGAGGCGCTGAGCTATTTGGAAGAGGTCACACGCAAGGTCGCGCCGGATGCCATCATCGACTACAAGGGCGAATCGCTGGACTACAAAGACTCCGGCAATGCCGTCTACTTCACCTTTGTGCTGGCGCTGCTGGTGGTTTATTTGGTACTTGCCGCCCAGTTTGAAAGCTTTGTTCACCCACTGGTGATTCTTCTCACCGTGCCGCTGGCCATTGCCGGGGCCTTGCTCGGGCTCTACCTCACCGGGCAAAGCCTGAATATCTACAGCCAGGTGGCACTGATTATGCTGGTGGGCCTGGCCGCCAAAAACGGCATCTTGCTGGTGGAATTCACCAACCAACTGCGCGACGACGGTGTAGAGTTTGAAGAGGCAATTAGTAAAGCCGCCGAACAGCGCCTACGCCCCATTATCATGACCGCCATCACCACTATTATGGGCGCCATTCCGCTATTGCTGGCCTTTGGTGCGGGCAGCGAAAGCCGCTACGTGATTGGCGTGGTCGTGGTCTCCGGGGTGAGTGCCGCCACCTTGTTCACCTTGTTTGTGGTGCCAATGGCCTACCGCTTCCTGGCTCGCCACACGGGCTCTCCGCAGGATGTGGCGCACCAGCTTGAGAAGGAACTGAAAGACAGCTCGGCCAGCAACTAAAACGCTTGCTGGGCTGGCGCCGCCAGTGTGTACAAACAATGGCGGCGCAGCGGCGAGCCCTCGGCCAATTGGGGGTGCTCGAAGTCGTCACCGCGCCGCATGTTCAGGCGCTCCATCAATGCGCGCGAGCGCGTATTCACAACGGCCGTCATCGCCACAATTTCAGGCATGTTCAGCGTAGCGAAGCCATAATCCAGGGCGGCCTGCGCCGCTTCATAAGCGTAGCCCTGCCCCCAGGCATCGGCGGCCAAACGCCAGGCAATCTCGGTGGCTGGCGCAAACGGCAAATCACTTGCCACCGTCTTCAAACCCGCAAAGCCCAGCAAACGCGCATCGCTGCCGCGCTCTATGGCCCATATCCCCCAGCCCTGCTGCGCGTTTTGCGCCGACAACTGAGCCAGCAGAGCGTCGCTCTCTTCGCGGCATAAACCACGAGGAAAGAACTCCATTACCTTAGGGTCGGCATTCATCGCCGCGAAAGCCGCCGCATCCGTTTCGCGCCACTGCCGCATACACAAGCGCGGCGTATTCAAGCCTTGCATGGTTTCGTCACCACCGATCAGTTTCATACTAAATTGCTAAACCACCGCGCTATTCTGCCCTGCTTGCCCTCGCGACAGCCAGCGGCGGTTTTCTATGTCATACCAGCGCAGCCTTCGCCACACCGCCGCCCTTGCTAGCATGACGGCTGGCTATCCAAGCACAGCGCTGGCGCGTATAGCCGTCAGCCATTAACAATAAAGAGTGGGGAAATACTATGTCGTTAAAAGTGGTTACCTGGGGAACCGGCAACGTTGGCAAATACGCCATTCGCGCGGTACTGAATCACCCCGAACTGGAACTGGTTGGGCACATTGTTAGCAGTGATGCTAAAGCCGGTGTCGATGCCGCCACCCTGGCCGAGCTCGACACGCCCTGTGGCGTTGCGGCCTCCACCGATATTGACGCGGTACTCGACCTCAACCCGGACTGCGTCGTGTACACCGCCCACTCAGAGACCCGCATGATGGAAGCGGCCAAAGACCAGGCGCGCTGCCTGCGCCGGGGCATCAACGTGGTGGCTTCGTCGCTGTTTATGCTGCAATACCCCGACAATCCCGACGTGGCCTTTATTGCCGAGCCGATCAAAGAAGCCTGCGAGATCGGCGAAGCCACCTGCTTTAACAACGGTATTGATCCCGGTTTTGCCAACGACACCATGCCGCTGGTGTTCACCGGCCTGAGCGAGCACTGGTCGAGCATACGCATGCAGGAGATCATCAACTACGCCACCTACGAACAGGAAGACACCATTCGCGAGGTAATGGGCTTTGGCTACCCGGTCGATCACGACTGCGTGCTGTTTGCACCCGGCATGCTGTCGCTGGGCTGGGGCGGCTCGGTGCGTTCGGTGGCGGCGGCTCTGGGCCTGGAGGTAGAGCGCGTGTACGAAGTGCACGAGCGCCTGCCCCTGGAGCAGGATACCGAAAATGCCATGGGCGTCTTCAAGAAAGGCACCACTGGCGCCATGCGCTTTGAAGTGCGCGCCGTGGTCGATGGCCGCGACGCCATCGTACTGGAACACATCACCCGCATCACCGACGACATCGCCCCCGACTGGCCTAAGGGCAAGGGTTACAAAGTGATTATTGAAGGTGAACCCAAAATGACCATCAGCATGGACATGGAAGACAAGCACGGCGACCACGCGGTGGCCGGCGTGATTCAAACCGCTACCGCCATCGTCAATGCCATTCCCGCTGTGGTGGAACAAGAGCCCGGTATGGTCGCCGCTTACGACCTGCCAAAGATCAACGGCAAGGGTTTGTACAAACCCGCCTAAGCAACGAAAAAAGGCGCGCTACCTCCATACCTCCAGGCAGCGCGCCTCTCATTTACTCAGCTTATATTGGCGTAAACCAATTTGATTTAAGCCAAGCGGATTCAGACCGCTTTATTCCGCGCCATCAAACCAGTCTTTAAAACCCAGCTCGGCGTGGGGGCCAATATGTAGCTGCTCCAATACGCCATAGCCCACTTCATCGCCACAACGTGCAACCACCGTTTGCTGAATATGAATATTCTCCAGGTTCAGCGGCGGCGCGTCGTCACAGTTCCAGCTCTCGCCCGCGATAACGAGTTCGCCATGCCATTTGCCGTGCCCCCACTCAGGGTGCATATAACCCAGCCCCTTCATGCGGTGCAGCAATACCGGCTGAACAGTAATTTCGATCTGCTCGCCGTTTTTATGGTTCATTAGAAAGGTGCCCGACTCGGCCTGACGGGTACCGGGCTTGAATGTCAACTGGTGGCCAACGCAACCCTGCCACAGCGTCATGGCCGGGTCATTTACCGGAATGCTCTCGCCCTCTGCATGAATGGGGGCGATGGCCTGGTCGGTGTGCCACTGGTAGCCGCTGTCGTCTTCAAACCAGCCGGCCAGCGTGCAACGGTTTTCCCAGTGAATGGGCAGCCACATAAAGTGCACCGCCTGGAAACTGTCCAGCGGTGCGCCGCCTTCATACGGCGCGCCCACCGGACGAATCCCCCAGGAGCGGTCTTTCAGGCCGAAGGTGGTTTCGCTGTTTACCGCAATCTTGCGACCTTCAACGGAAATACTGCCCTGCCAGTGGCCGAATTGGTCGATGCGGGTGGCATCCATCACCACATGCCGGGCGTTGCGCAGGGTTTGCCGCCCCTCGGGAATCACCCCGGTTTTAGGGGTGAACACCAGGTCGCATTCGATATTAGTGTCGTTGGATTCAATCACCAAACGGTGGCGACCCATCGGCTCTAAAATGCTGAGTTTAAAGGGGCCAACATCCAAATCCATCGGCTCGTCGGAGGCGCGACGGGAACCGTGAAAGGCGTACTGGCGGCCGTCCACCACCACGCTAAAACTGCAGTCTACAATGCCCAAATTAGGGTACCGGCAAAGGCCGATGCCAAAATAAAATGCGCTGTCTTTGGCGTGGCCGTTATACCAGAAGCGGTCATAGGTGAAGCGGTCACTGGTGGCGGTTTGCGCGACCGGCTCAGCGGTTTGGTGAATGGGGTAATCGTCGAGTTTACTGATCATGGCTACGCGTCCTCAGGCCGATTTTTCCGAGAGAATTTTTTCCAGATACTTCACTTCAAAGCAGCTGCTAAAGTGGCTGTTAATGCTGTCTTCGTTGCCCATGCCTATCGACATACGCCCCAGCAACAACGCGAAACGCAAGCCAGCGAACACCAGGTAATAGTGAAGCTGGTCGGTGTTAAACCCGCTGAGCTGCGCCCACGCCTCGGCTGACTCCTGACGACCGGGGAAGCCCTCCAGCGCTGGGAAATCCAGCCCGTGGCTGAACAACTCATCCATGTAAATCCACCACGCCACATCTTGCAGGGGGTCGCCCAGCGCGACCATTTCCCAGTCCAGCAAGGCGGCAACGTCGGTTTTATCCGGGCTGAAAATCACATTCGCCATTCGGGAATCGCCCCAGCACAGAGCGACCGCCTGCTCTTTGGGTTGATGATCGCGCAGCCACTGCAAGGTGCTTGCGGCCACATCGTGGGGAAGCTGCTCGCCATTGCGCTGGTAGCCCCACTGATAATAATTTTCCCAGTACGTCAGCTGTTCATCGAGGCTGCGGGGAATGGCGCAGGCATTGAGGGCAGCCTGGATAGCCGGGCTGCTGATGTCGAGCGTGTTCACCTGCGCCAGGCGCTTCAGGCCCGCCAACCAGAGCTGGCGGCGAGTTTCCGGCGCTTCCTCGGTTAACCAGCCATCCATATGATAGGGCGGCATATCCGGCGGAATCACCCCGTCGGTTTTTTTCATAATGTAGAATGGCTGCCCCAGCACTTCGCCGGTAAGCTCCTTGGCAACGATCTCAGGCACCGGAATATCGCTATTGGCCGCCAGCATTTCCATCACGCGGCACTGAATGCCCAGGTCATATTCAGGGAAGGCCAGGTACTCGCCACGCGGCTCAATGCGCGCTACATAAGCCGCCTCGGCGCCGCCGTGCTGAGCATCGAAGACCATGGTGATATTCGACATGCCCGTACCCTCGGGCACACTGAGCGACGGGATACTCACCGTGTCGCCAAGCTGGGCAGACAGCCAATTTTCCAGTTTACTGCGGGTTTCGTCCGGGTTATCCAATACCGGTGTGGGGCGCTGATCGTTACTCATGCGAGGCCTCATTGTTATGTTATTGAACGCCAATGACACGATGCTAACACGAATTAGTTAACGGTGTTACTATATTTAAAAAGAAGGATAAACCATGACCCGTAACACGCGCCGCGTTGGCCGCCCCAGCAGCACCAGCAAAGAACAGATTCTCGCTGTGGCGCTGCAACTCGCCCAACAGCAAGACCTCGCGGCGCTCAGCCTGCGGCAACTGGCCAAGGAGCTGGGCATTAGCCCCACCTCCCTATACCGCTACTTTGAAAACAAACAACAACTGCTCACCGCCATCGGCGAGAGCGTACTCAGCGTGGATGTCAGTACATTGCCTGCGGGGTTAAGCCACGCCCAACGCCTGGAAAAACTCCTCGACCAACTGCGCCAACAAGTACTCGCCTTCCCCGGCCTGCTACCCCAGTTCAACAACAGCCTGCCCGCCGAAGCCATGGTCGCCACCATTGCCGCACTGGCAGAACCCATCAAAGCCATGCAGGTAGAAGACAGCCTCGCCGTGCGCCACGCCCAGTCACTGCTATGGATGACCCTCGGCTTTGCCCTGTTCGAAAGCTCGTCCAGTCAAGCCAGTATCAGTGGCCAATTTCTCGACCTGCCCGCGCAACTACAAAGCACCTCTCAGCACCTTGAGTTGGAAAATCACGAGCGGCTATGGCGGGAATTGGTAGAGAGGAATATTCGCGGGATTTGCTGATGGTGAGCGTTTCGCCCCGGCGGGACGAGCGGCTTATTTTTCACGGGCATGCACGCGAATCATGCTTATGTAGGAGCGGGCCTGACCGCGACCTTTACCTTCAACGTGGCTAAGGTGGCTCCGTTCTGCAAGCCCTACGCAGCGCTCATTTTCATTAATGCTGATGGCATTGGTTTTCGCCCTTGCTGGGCGACTTCCTTTCTCTTTGCATGCCCAAAGAGAAAGTCAGCAAAGACAATGCGCTTTCTGCATTGAGCGCCGCTCGTCGGCGACCCGAAGGGCGAGGCATGCAATGCCGAGTAAAAAAGGCACCCCGCATCACTGTCGTCGGCTAATCGCCGCCGATCCCCTGCGCGCGGTACAACCAGCACGGGCGCTGCGGAACTCGCTGCGCTCAAACAGTCCTCGCGCAATTCCCGCGCTGCCTGTACCGTGCTCGGCAGCGCTGAGGGGAAAGGGTTGGGCAGTAAACGGGCAGCAATGACTGTGACCCTCTTGGTCGGAGGGTATCTGTCAAAACGGGGGAACTACAACGTCGGCTGCCTTTTCTTTGTTAGGCGATAAAGTTTCTGCGCAGATACGCAAAATAGGCCTTTTGATCTGTGGACGGTGAAAAAATACTACTAGTCATGACAGCGTGTAATACTTTGCAAATATCCGACAAATGCACAGCATTAAACGAATTCCAATCGGTATCTCTGGGCTCATTTATGACTTGTAGATGGACCTTGTTACGTAAAGTCCTTAGTCCTTCTAGCTTTTGATAGATGGCTGGTCCGGCACCGAAGATACTATTCGATTTTGCACTTTTAATCATTGCATCAAATGTCATGTGCTTTAGTTCTGGCGAAGCCAGCTTTTCATACATTATGGTGTCAATTTTTACATGCGTTCCATCAATGTTTTTTTGATTTCCTTTGAACTTCGCTTTTTCTTTCCATTCTGTAGTGGAATGGACATTATTAACGATGAGCATGAAATGCAAAATTGATTCGACAACACCACATCCAACAAGGACAATAGTTTTTACTGTTTGAGTATATAAAACCGAGCTTAGCTTTATATCTTGAAGAATCCTGTCTTGAAATTGAATGTGCTGCAGGTTATATGCGAGATTTTTACGAAGCGCATATGCGTGTTGATAACCTCGCCCTGTGAATATCGCCTTTTCGAGAAGCCCCTCGAGCTTGTCAATCGACACAGGATACCAACCACTTCCGTCCTCATCTTTCTTGATTAGCTCGGCCATAGCTCACTACCTATACATGGTTTCGCCTAAAGCTTACCGCAGCCACAGACAGGGCGGAGCGACTTTTGAGCTAATTTTTGAGCGCCAGCGAGTAGCGCAAAAGGCGCGGAGCGTTGGCTGTCGGACTGCCGGTACTTGTTAATGTCCACTGTCATAAAATTGATTCCGCTCATTTGCCTTGTCACTTTGCCGAAGTAAAATTACAGCAGGAGCCAAGGATAAAACGAAAAATGGAAAATCCAAAAAAACAAGTCTTATATTATGAGAATCTTTAACTAACGGCCCATATTTTTCGAAGATGAAGACTCCAGCGATGCTACTAGCCCCAAGAAATGAGGCCACTAAAATATTCATCGATCTATCATAGAAAAAATTTCTTTTCCAGAAAGGAGCCAACATCAGAGAGAACGAAGGTATTAATAGTATTAATCCAACACCCCATTCTCCATTCCGAAATAACATTGGTGCTATAAAGTACGCCGAGGAAAATGAGAACGGGTAAATGCCCGACATTTTTTTCGCATCACTCCATTCATGCTCTTTATCACCTTGAGACAAGACCATACACTCCAAGGACATCAACGCCTCAAGCAGAGGTGGCAGCTTCGCTGCCATCCTGCTGACTTGATTTGTTAATTTTTTTGGCTAGATAAGCACCTGTTAGACTTCCAATTAAAATTGGTAAGTAATTCATATGGATACTTATTATTTTAAGTGGGCCGACTGTAATACTTAAACACACTACCAAGGCTACGACAAAAGTGACCAAATAATGCCCAGTGTGAAGTTTACGGGAAGAAATGAAACTAGAAATCTGCAGCGCTAAAAAGCTAAATGGCATACTCCAGTACATTGCTTCTTTAGATCGTAGTAACTCAACAAGCTCAGAACTTTCAGTTACACCTTGCCCTATAGACAGATATAAAACAGTGGCAAAGTAACCAATAATTCCACTCATCAATCCGAAAAGTGTACCGAGTAATATAGGTTTCACATAAATCGACATATTCTTCCTTGAAAATTAACAGCCTGTTTATGTGGCCTGCGGCCTCATAATAAATATTATCGGGCGGCCATCTATCACGCTGGCTCTTTTTCAGCCCTTTATCAACGCATTGTTGTTAATAGGGTATTTTGAATTCAGATTTCGTCGCGACCAATAACAGGGCCACTTTACCGGCAGGAAGGGTAAATAGGGATACGCTGTAGGCGTATACAGGCAGATGACCGGGTTTGTCATTGTGAGCGCTTCACCATTCCTTCGGTATTTGTGGGAGCACATGCTAGTGCGTCGCTACGACTTAAACACCATAAAGTCGCGCTGCTATGGGATCAAGTCTTTCATTAGTTTTATAGCGGGGCTTATCTGGTACGAATCGAATGAAGTCAGCGCCATTGAATCAAGTCGCAACCCCGCGCTATGCACGTTGCGCGATCCATCTTTCCCATCAGCATCTAGGAGAATTAGCGAACCATAGGAGCATCAGGCAGGAACCACATTCGCTAGGCTTCTATTCGCGGTTGAAACCACTCCTACGGGTCGGGCAACACCCCTCCCCCTCAGCGCTGCCGAGCACGGCGGGAGGTGTGCGGGAATTGCGCGAGGACTGTTTGAGCGAAGCGAGTTCCGCAGCGCCCGCACAGCTCGCGTCGCGCGCAGGGGATCGACGGCGACAGCCGACGACTGTGATGCGGGGTGCCTTTTCTCTTTCCCCCCTTTCTCTTTGGGCAAGCAAAGAGAAAGGGGGTCGCCCAGCAGGGCGAAACCAATGCCATGAGCATCTGCGAGAAAGAGCCATTCATCGGGCCATAAGTCAGAGGCCCCAAAACCTAATCGCGGTTGAAACCGCTCCTACAAGCGCTAGGTCGGTCGCGGTCAGGCCCGCTCCTACGGGTCAGGCAACATGTCCGCCCTGCCGAGCACGGCGGAATCTGTGCGGGAATAAGCCTTTCGGGCCATCAGGAAGGGGCCACGTAACCCAATCGCGGTCAGAGGTAGGGTTGCGCGAACGCTATTAGCGCCCGCTGGTGTAGCGCTCGGCTTCTTCCGCCAGCTCTGCTTCAACTTCCAGCAGACGCACTTCTTTGAATAGGTGATGGGCCGGGGTGTGCTCGGTGAGCGCATCGGCGGCAAGCAGGATGGCAGCGGCGGTCCAGGTGGGGCGCTCATCGGGCCACAGCAGGTCTTCGACCATTTGGTAGCCGGTCCAGTATTCGCCGTTGCCGTCACGCCATTGGTGTAGCCAGCTGTAAACGTTAACGGCGCGCGCGTGATCACCCGCAGCGAGCAGGGCCATGGTCAGCTCGCAGGATTCCGCAACAGTAACCCAGGGCTCGTCGGACACGCAGCGGCAACCGAGGCCGTCTTCAACGAATTCGCCCCAGCGCTTTTGCAGGTGGGCGCTGCCTTTGGCGGGCGGCACTACACCGGTGAGCACGGGGTAGAACCAGTCCATGGAGTAGCGGGCTTTGCTTTCCCAGGTGCGGTCAAAGCGCTCGGGCTTGTTGCGCATGGCGTCGCCGAGAGCGGCGCGGGCGGCGCGCCATTCGTCGCGGGGCTCGCCAAGTACAACCGAGATATTCCAGGCGCACTCCAGGCTTTTGTAGATGGAGGCGCAGCCGGTGACCAGCGCGTCTTCCATCGACTGGCCATCGGCATCGACCGCCCAGTTAATGTCGCCGTGGGGGCTTTGCTGGCCCACCACAAAATTGATGGCGCGCTGCACGCAGGGCCACATGGCTTGCAGGAACTCGCGGCGCTGGCTAATGAGGTAGTGGTGCCAAACGCCAGTGGCAATATAGGCAACGAAGTTGGTTTCGCGGCGTTCGCGGTTGTCCACTTCGCCATTGCGATAGGCGGCCCACCAGCTGCCGTCGGCAAGCTGGCTGTCGCGCAGCCAGAAGTAGGCGCGCTCGGCGGCGTCGTATTCGCCGCCAATACTCAGCCCCATTGCGGACTCGACGTGGTCCCAGGGGTCGGCGTGACCGCCCTCAAACCAGGGGATGCTGCCGTCGGCCTGTTGCTCGCGCTTCAGGAACTCAATGGTGGCGCGGAAGAAGTCTTCCGGGTACAACCCCTTGCTGAGAAACAGTCCGCTCATGCTGCCTGTCCTTTTTCAAAATACATGACCACTGATTTACCCATTACCGGGTTGAGGCCACGCTCGACGGTGCGGGTGATCCACGGCCGATCCATCAGGTCCCAGACCAGCAGTTTGTGGTAGCTCTTTACCAGCGGGTTGTTGTCCTGCTCCCAGAAGGCGCATTTCAGCCACCAATAGGGGGAATGCAAGGCGTGTGCCCAGTGCCGACGGTAGAAGCGGAAACCCAGGCCTTGAATCTGCTTGCGCAGCTCGCTGGCTTTGAAAATACGCAGGTGACCGCCTTCCACTTGGTGGTAGGCATCGCTCAGTGCCCAGCAAATTTTTTCTGGCCAGGCGCGCGGCACACTGGCGCAAAACAGGCCGCCAGGTTTAAGGATGCGCTCAATCTCTTTGAGCACGGCCTGATAGTCGGGGATGTGCTCCAATACTTCTGAGCAGATGATTTTGTCGAAGCTGTTGTCGGCAAATGGCAGGTTCATGGCATCGGCATTGGCGAGGCCAAAGGCGCGTTTGTCGTCGCTGCCGTCAACAAAATCTGCGGCGCGCTGCTGGGCGGTTTGCAGGTCCTTCAGGCACAGGTCGACGCCTACCGCCGTGACTTCACCTTCCACATAAGCAGAGATAACGTGGCGGCCTTCGCCGCAACCCAGGTCCAGCAGGCGGTCGCCGGGCTGGAGTGCAAAGTGTTTAAAATCAACCGTTTTCACTGCGTAATACCTGTTCGTAATAGTCCAGCATCTGCTGGGCGGCGCGGCTCCAGCAGAACAATTCTTCCATGCGCTCGCGGCCAGCCACTTCCAGGGCGCGCCGTTGCTCGGCGTCGCTCAGCAGCGCATCGATGCCATCGGCCAGAGCCTGGGCGTCGCGCACCGGCACTTGCAGGGCCGCGTCGCCGGTGACTTCTGGCAGCGCACCGCCAGTGGTAGACACCAGCGCTGTACCGCAGGCCATGGCTTCGCCAGCGGGCAGGCCAAAGCCTTCGTAAACCGAGGGCACGACGGCGACTTCGGCTTCATTGTAATAGCGCACCAGTTGCTCGGTGCTGATGCCCGAGGCGGTGGCAATATGATTGTGCAGGCCAAGCTTTTCGATCAGCGCTTCGGCCTCGCCACCCTCGCGAATTTTGCCCACCATTAACAGCTGCAGGTCGGGGTAGCGCGGCAGCAGTTTTGCCACGGCTTCAAACAGGTAGCTCATGCCCTTCAATGGCGCATCTGCCGACACGGTTGCCATTAAGCGGCGCGGTATTTTTTTCACGCCGGGCAGCGGGCGGAATTCGTCGGTGTCGATACCACAGTGCACCAGCTGGATCGCAGCGGGCTGCATCCCAAAGGCGGCGGCGATGTCTTCGCGGGAGCGCTCAGAAACGGTGACCACGTGGTGCAACTGCGGCGCAACCTGGCGCTGCATTTGGATAAAACTGTGCCAGCGGCGTATCAGCACCCGGTCAACCAGGGAGTTGGCGGCCTTCAAGGCAATATCCAGGTCGCTGGTAATGGGGTGATGAATGGTCGTGACCAGCGGAAAGCCGAGCTTTTGCAGTTTGAGCATGCCAAAGCTGAGGCTTTGGTTGTCGTGAATAATGTCGTAGTGGCGACCGTGTCGCTTGAGGTATTTCACCACGCGGCGGCCAAAGCAGTAGGGCTCGGCAAAACCGCCGGTCAGCTTACTACTCCACTCAATGATATTGGTGAGCGAGCTGAGGTGATGGGGGCGCAGCGAACCGAGGCCGGTTTCAAACAGGTTCATGCCCGGCATTTTGATCAGCTTCACCCGCGGGTCGAGATGGGGATAGGGCTGCCCCGAGATCACATCGACCTCGTGACCGGCATCCACCAGAGCCTTGCTGAGGTACTTGAGGTAAATACCCTGACCGCCACCAAAGGGCGCACTGCGATAACCGAGCAGACAGATATGAAGGCGACGCTGCGGACGCGCCTCTTCAATGGGAATAACTTGGGCCGACCCGGTCGCCGCGGTGGCGGACTGGGCAAGCGCGGTTGGGTCTGATGACATAGCCGTTATCGCTGTTTGTTAGGATTGTTTCTGACGTGCCCGGCCTCTTATCGCCGCGACCGCTATTCACACTGGCGGCTCGCGTGCGGGCCTTGGGCCGCCGCAGCTATTGCGGGGCATGACGCCTCGTAAGTGAACGGATTCTAACCATCGCTTGTGGATAAATCCACCGACGGCCCGTCTCGCGGCCCACTAGAGGGATTACCAGTTTGTCATGTTACACTGCCAAGCCCCGCAAAAATGCCAGGAAAACCATAAAGATGCGTGCCATTTACAGCGCTTTTATCGCCTGCGCCCTGACCGCCGCTTGCAGCAGCCAGCCCAGCCCACCGCAGGACAGGGGATTATTCACGCCGCTGAATCGCGGTGGCGACCTGAAACTGTTTGAATACCAACTGCGAATCGCCCTCCCTCCGGTGAAACCGATTCGCCATACGGTGGACCCGAACCGCCCACAAAAACGCCCACCCAGTGACGACGAGCTGCTGAAACAGGCGCAGCGCATGCTGCGCAACGACAGCCGCCTGCAGGCCTATTGCCCCTACGGCTATATCACGCTGGAACAATACGCAGTGCTCAATGCATTGAAGATTCGCGGGGAATGCCGCTACCAGGCACCGCAGGAGGAAAGCTAATAAGGGGAGAAGCAATGCGTGAGCCGACCGGGCAGCTCACGCACAGGGGCTTAAGCGACGGGGCTTAACCACTCAGGGAATTGCTCGCGACGACCTTTGACCTGGTCAAAGTAGCGGCTTTGCAGCTCGGTGGTGATCGGGCCGCGTACACCACTGCCGATTTGACGGCCATCCAGCTCGCGAATAGGCAGAACTTCCGCTGCGGTACCGGTGAAGAAGGCTTCGTCGGCAACATACACTTCATCGCGTGTGATGCGCTTTTCTTCCACTTCCAGACCCAGCTCTTTGCAGAAGGCAAAGATGGTGTTGCGGGTGATGCCGTCCAAGCAGCTGGTCAGCTCGGGCGTGTAGAGTTTGCCATCGCGAACGATGAAAATGTTCTCACCACTGCCTTCGGCCACGTAGCCTTCGTTGTCCAGCAACAAGGCCTCTTCACAACCGCTGTCCAGCGCTTCGCGCAGCGCCAGCATCGAGTTGATGTAGTGGCCATTGGCCTTCGCCTTACACATGGAAATGTTGACGTGGTGGCGGGTGTAAGAGCTGCAACGCACCTTAATACCCTTGTCACGCGCTTCCGGGCTCATGTAGCTGGGCCAGTCCCAGGCAGCAACAATAACGTGAGTGCGCAGATTGTCCGCACGCAGTCCCATGCCTTCCGAGCCGAGGAATACCATCGGGCGCAGATAGGCTTCGTCGAGATTGTTTTCGCGGACCACTTGGCGCTGCGCTTCGTTGATCACGTCTTTGTCGAAGGGCATGCTCATATTCATAATATGGGCTGAGCGGAACAGGCGGTCGGTGTGCTCGTTCAAGCGGAAGATGCAGGTTCCACGATCGCCAGCGTGATAGGCGCGCACGCCTTCAAATACGCCCATGCCATAGTGCAGCGTGTGGGTGAGTACGTGTACACGGGCATCGCGCCAGGGCACCATTTCACCGTCGAACCAGATTAGACCATCGCGATCGGCCATGGACATTGTCGTTTACTCCTGAAAATTACTGTTATGCGGTTATTGCTCGTCGAATATCTGTTGCCAGATTCGACGCACGGCGCCGCGTTCCTCTGCGAGGGCCTCACCACTGAGTTGTCCCTTTTGTTCCTGCAAGCTGGCCCGGTGCGACTGGCTGCGAAACGCGATATAGGCCTCGATCAAGGCCCGGGCATCAGCCTCGGGAATCAAACCTTCTTGTTGAAGGGACTCCAGGATCCGAATATTGTCGGTGTGGTAATGCAGTGGCGGGTGCTGATGCGACCAAGCTAAAACGGCATATTGCACCATAAATTCTATATCAACGATACCTCCAAGGCCTTGTTTGATATCAAATTCGTGGTTTTTTTCACCGCCTGACGGCAACAAGTGCTGGCGCATCTTGTCGCGCATACTCAGTACGTCTTCGCGCAGCTTGGCAAGATCGCGCTCGCTGCCCAGCACATCGGCGCGCAGCTCGGTAAATTTTTCGGCCAGTACCGGGTCACCGGCCACCACCCTCGCCCGCACTAATGCCTGATGCTCCCAGGTCCAGGCCTGACCGCGCTGGTAGTCGCGAAAGGCCGAGAAGGAGCTTACCAACAGCCCCGAGTTACCCGACGGCCGCAGGCGCATATCCACTTCGTAGAGCTGGCCGAGGCGGGTTTGCGCGGTAAGAATATGGATGATGCGCTGCCCCAGGCGGGTATAGAACATGGTGCCATCCAGCGGGCGCTCGCCATCGCTAATCACGCCGGCGGGCACGTCGTGCACGAATACCAAATCCAGGTCTGAGCCATAGCCCAACTCGATACCGCCCATCTTGCCGTAGGCAAGAATCACAAAATGGCGGCGCGGGTCATCGCCACAGGGGGTGCCGTGTTTCTCCACCAGATTCTGCCAGGCGATATCCACGACAAACTCCATTACCGTTTCGGCGATAAACGTCAGGTAGTCACTGACCTTCATCAGCGGCAGGCTGCCGGTAATTTCCGAGGCCGCCACCCTGAGAACATGGGCCAGGCGGAAATAGCGCAGCGCTTCCATTTGCGCTTCCAGGTCGTCCTCTGGAATGCGCAGCAGACGCTGGCGCAACTCGCTGCGCAGACCGTCTTTGTCGGGCACTGAGTACAGGCTGCTGGCATCGAGCAATTCATCCAGCAACACCGGATGCGCCGCCAACTGCCGCGACACCCAGGGGCTGGCATCGCACAACCTGACCAAGCGTCCCAGCGCGGCGGGGTTTTCCATTAACAACACCAGATACGCGGTGCGGCGCAGCACGGCCTCTATCAACGGGATCAACCGCAGGAAGGCGCGACCGCTGTCTTCCGCTTCTTGAACCTGCTCCAGCAACAGCGGCAGGAAATCGTCCAGGCGCTCCCGCGCACTGCCCTGCATGCGCTGCACACCCGCGCCGGTTAACAGCGCCAGCAAGCGCCGGGCGACTTCGGCGGCATCGTTGTAGCCCGCCGCTTGCAGCTCTTCGGTCAGCGAGTCGGCGTCGGGGTCGTTCAGCAGCACTTCCCAGCGCTGAATCGCTGCGCGATCGGTGCTGCCCTCCTCCTCTGGCGCGGCAATAATATTGGCAAAGTGCTCATCGACACGCTGGCGGTGTTCGGCCAGTGCCGCCGTGAAGGCCTCCCAGCTGTCATAGCCCATGCTCAGTGCCAACGCCGCCTGAGGCGCCGGTGCATCGGGCAACTGCTGAGTTTGCTCGTCGCGCCAGGCCTGAATGGCATGCTCGGCGTTGCGCAGGAAGACATTGGCCGCCTGCAGCTCGTCCACCACCGGGGCGGGCAACAGCTCCATGTCGCGTAACTCATCGAGAATAATCCGCAGTGGGCGCTGCTGCAGGCTGATTTCCTGACCGCCGCGAATCAATTGGAAACACTGGGCGATAAATTCAATTTCGCGGATACCGCCCGCGCCGAGTTTGATGTTGTTATGCAGGCTGCGACGCGCGACCTCGCGCTGGATCATCGCCTTCATATCGCGCAGCGACTCAATGGCGGAAAAGTCCAGATAGCGGCGGTAGGTAAACGGCCGCAGGCTGGCCATCAGGCGTTGATTTGCCGCCTCGTCACCGGCAATGCAGCGCGCCTTGATCAGCGCGTAGCGCTCCCAGTCCCGCCCCTGGTCTTGGTAGTACTCTTCCATGGCGTCGAAGCTGACCACCAGCGGCCCGCTTTGGCCATAGGGGCGCAGCCGCATATCCACGCGAAACACAAAGCCGTCGGCGGTGCGCGCATCCAAGGCCTTGATCAAGCGCTGCCCGAGGCGAATAAAGAATTCCTGATTGTCGACGCTGCGCGGGCCACCCACTGTGCTGCCCGCCTCGGGATAGCTGAAGATCAGGTCGATGTCTGACGAAAGGTTCAGTTCGCCGGCGCCCAGCTTGCCCATGGCAATAACGCTGAGCTGCTGTGGGCGGCCGTCGGCAGACTGCGGCTCACCCCATTCCCGGCACAACTCGCGGTGCAAAAAAGCCAGCGCTTGCTGCACGCATACATCGGCCAGAGCCGAGAGTTCGGCAGTGGTGGCGACCATATCGCAAAGGCAGTTCAGATCGCGCCACACCAATCTTAACCAGTGGCGGTAGCGAAACTGACGCAGGGTTTTGGCCAGCTCGTCGGCATTGCTGCAGGCGTCGCACTCGGCCGCCAGTTGCTCAGTTAACTCGCCGGCGGACAGCGGTGCATCCAATAGCCCCTGCTGTTGCAGGTCGATCAGCGCCTGTGGAAAACGCTGGCAATAGTCGAGAAAAATCGGGCTGGCAGCAATCGCCAGCAGCAGTTTGGGGCGCGCCTCCGACTGGGCAAATTCCTGATACCACTGCGCCTGCGGCTCGCTGCAGCGCTGAAGAAAACTCTGCCAACGGGCATCTAAACCCTCGGCAAGTAGCGCAGGTAACTCATCGGTTTGCACGTTTAATGCTGTGCTCATACATCATCCCCATCAGGCGGGCGGTTATGGATTCGGTGCGCACCCTAGTGCGACTGCACCGGCGGCGCCACGCGCATAATTTCTGCAATGGTGGTCTCGCCAGCGGCCACCTTTCTTGCGCCACTGAGGCGCAGTGTTTTCATACCTTTTTTCATCGCCAACAGGCGCATCTGGTCCAGCGCCACATCGTCTTGAATCGCCGCCTGCAGCTCGCCTTCGAGGGTGAGAATTTCATAAATGCCCTGACGGCCGTAGTAGCCGGTGTTGCGACACTCCAGGCAGCCGCTGGCGGCAAAGTAGCGCGCCGGCGGTGACAATTTCCAGGGCGCGGCCAAGGCGGCCCATTCACTGCCGGCAGGGTCGGCTTCACTGCTGTCGACAGCAGT
>Ga0105235_100163_pt1 | contig 26614 bp, 30 predicted proteins | sample Virmet3819_2500_FD_90059 | JGI IMG/M metagenome (GOLD analysis project Ga0105235, IMG submission 90059) | Marine viral communities from the Southern Atlantic ocean transect to study dissolved organic matter and carbon cycling - metaG 3819_2500 | ecosystem: Environmental > Aquatic > Marine >... | reverse complement strand
CACATTGATCTGTTTGGCGTGTAATATCATTAATATTTAGTGTATGAAATTGAGACATAGTTTTAAATTTTAATGCAAAAATAATGAAGCCTAAACGGAAAGTGGTCTGTTTTATAAAAAATTAATACCTAAGTTTATTATGCATAAGAAAATTATGTATATTTGAATTATGGCAAATTCTAAATTATATAAAGGTAGTTTAACTACAATTATTTTAAAGCTTTTAAATGAAAGTGATAAAATGTATGGATATGAAATTACCCAAAAAGTAAAAGAAATTACTAAAGGAGAGCTTAAAATTACAGAAGGCGCTTTGTACCCAGCATTGCATAAACTAGAAGCAGATGGCTTGTTGGAAGTTGAGATAAAAAAAGTTGATAACCGTTTGCGTAAATACTATAAACTTACAGAAAAAGGAAACAAAGAAACGGTTAATAAACTAAATGAATTACAAGAGTATATTAAAACCATGCAGATTTTAGTTAATCCAAAATTTGGTTTAGAGTAATGAAGAAGTTAACTAAGGAAGACATACAGTTTATAGATACTTATTTAGATAACTCAGATGTGGTTTATGCAGATGTTAGGTTAGAAATGGTAGACCATATAGCCTCAGATATAGAAAACTCTATGAAAAATGGAGATGAAAGAGATTTTTATTACATATTTAAAGATTACATGGTTAATAATAAGGCCTCATTATTAAACAATTATAAATCATTTAAAAGTAAAACGCTTAACAAATTAACATTAAAGCTTTTAAGATCATTTTTAACTTTAAAATCTATTTTTTTAACCTGTGTTTTATTGGGCTTAGGTTTATTCTTTAAAGAACACATTGTTACATATTTAAATGAAGATGTTTTTATTATGCTTTGGTTTTTTACAACGCTTTTAGTTTTTGTTTTATGGTTATATAGTAATACAAAAACTAAAACAAGATTTATAGCAATAGAGCAGTTATTTCTTGCAATGTTACTTTTAACTTACTTCGCAAAAAGTGCTTTTATTGATATTTGTATGGCAGTTGTTTCAGTTAGTAATAAAGACTATTTATATATAGGTTTATTGGTTTTTTTTATAGTAACGTGGTTTAATTTTATTAGTATAACTATTAAAAACTTTCAATATTACAGTAATAGACTAAATCTTATTTAATAAATGAAGCTTACAAAAGAAGAAATACAATATATAGACAATTACTTAATCAAATCTAAGGTTAAGTATTGGGATGTACGTGTAGAACTATTAGATCATATTGCTTCTGCAGTAGAAGAAAAAATAGAAGAAGAAGGAATTTCATTTAACGAAGCTTTATTAGAAGTGCATCAAAGTTTTGGAAATAGTACAGAGGTTTACGGGATTTATCATGGTAAACTTTTAAAAGAAGGATTGTATGCAGATAATAATGGCTTTAAAAAATTTGAAAGACAAAAACAGAGAAGTATAGGCCGAAAACTAAGAAAAGCACATTGGCAAGAATTGAAAAATTTAATGTTTACGCCTAAGTTTTTATTAGAGTTTACAGCTTTTGGCATTATTAGTTACTATGGTTTTAATTTTTATCCTAAAGTGTCAAGTACATTGGTTTTAGGACTACTAATGTTACCATTATTTTTTAGCGCTTTACACTCAATAAAGGATAAGGTTTCAAAACGGTCTTTAAATATTACAATGTCTTCTGGAATTATAATGTTGGCATGGAGTTTATACAATATGGTTTTTCAGTTGTTTGTAATGCTTAATAAAGACCAAGATAATAAACCATATTATATACTATTTATAACAGCAATATTACTTTACCCTATCATGAGGTCTAGTACAAACACTTACCTTAAATATTATAATAAATACAGAAATATTTTTTCTAAATTAACAAATTAGATTTTGAAAGTAACACCATCACAATTACAAGATTTATACGCCTTTACAAGAAATCATTATGTATATCATTACGATTTACAAACCGAGCTTGTAGACCATTTAGCTAATGATATAGAATCTATTTGGCAAGAAAACCCTAAGCTGTCTTTTGAAGAAGCAAGAGACCAATCTTTTAAAAAATTTGGTGTTTTTGGCTTTATGGATGTTGTAGATCAACGTCAAAAAGCAATGAATAAACGTTATTACAAATATTTATTATCAGAACTTAAACAATGGTTTACAGTCCCAAAAATAATAATAACCGCAACTTTATTTGTTACTTTTTTTACACTACTTCAAACAAGTTATGCTAAATATTTTTTCTTTATAATATTTGGTGTATTGGCAATTTGGACATTATTTAGAAGTATACAGCTTAATAGAGAGTTTAGAAAAAGAAAAGAAATATCTAGCAAAAAGTGGTTGTTAGAAGAGCTTATTTTTAAACAAGCAGGAAGTATTGGTATAATTTTTTTATCTCAATGTTATAATATCTCAATGTGGAGTGATGTTTTTATATCTAATACCAAATTAGTTTTATTAACTGCAGCAATTTTTACACTCTTATATTTAGTTAATTATATAAGCTTTAGAGTTATACCAGATAAAGCAGAAGAGTTGTTAAAAACAACCTATCCTGAATTCAGTTTGTAACAAATCTATAAACTTAGCTACCAATACATAAACCAAACCAAAATATTAATCTATGATAAGCAAGTTTATAAGTTTAGAGTGGAAACAATTTTTTCGTTCTGCCAGTTTCGGAAAAAGCTTAGCGCTAAAAATTTTAATGGGCTTTTTTGCGCTTTATTTTATTGTTACATTTTTAGCGTTAGGTGTTGGACTATATCCTGGTTTAAAAAAAGCATTTCCAGATCAAGATCCTTTTATTATTGTAAATCAAGTTATTTTTTACTGGGTTTTAATGGAGCTTCTTATTCGTTTTTTCTTTCAGAAATTACCAGTAATGAGTGTAAAACCTTTGCTAACGCTTCCTGTTAAAAGAAACACAGTGGTTAACTATGTTTTGGGTAAATCAACTTTAGCGTTTATTAACTTTTTACCGCTTTTTGCAACAATCCCTTTTAGCATAGTCTTAATGTCAAAAGGATATTCAAAATCTATGGTGTTAACATGGTTAGTAGCAATGGTTTTGATATCGTTAATCAGTAATTTTTTAAATTTTATTATTGAAAGTATCTCGTCAGAAACCGAATTATCTTACCTACCAATTATTGTAGTTGCTGGAGGATTATTTGCTTTAAACTATTTTGAGATCTTAGATATTTCAGGATTACTATCTGCATCCATTTTAGCTATAGCTAATAACCCAATATATCTATTAATATTAGTCGCTATCTTAGGTGTTTGTTATTGGTTTAATTTTAAGATTTTAAGACAAAAACTGTATTTAGATCATTCTTTAAAAACTAAAATAAAAGAAGTTAATGCTTCTAACCTTGGTTGGACAAAAAACTTTGGGGACATTGCACCATTTATGCAATTAGATTTGCGTTTAATATGGCGTAATAAAAGACCAAAATCTTCGGTATTTATTTTAGTTATTGGTTTACTATATGGATTATTCTTTTACCCTAATCCTCAATTTCAAGATTCACCAATGATATTTGGTTTTGTAGGTATTTTCGTAACAGGTATTTTCTTAATCAATTTTGGGCAGTTTATTCCTGCTTGGGATAGCGGTTACTACAAAATGTTAATGAGCCAAAACATTAAATACGAGCAATACCTAAAATCTAAATACACGCTTATGATTTTAAGCGTAATTATCATGTTTGTACTTAGTATTCCGTATGTGTATTTTGGTTGGAAAATTTTAGCAGCACATTTTGCAGCAGCCATTTATAACATTGGTGTTAATAGTTATGTAATTATGCTTGGCGGAAGCTTTAATCGCAAAAAAATAGACTTAAACCAACGTGCAGCATTTAACTATCAAGGTACTGGTGCAGTACAATGGATTATTGGTATTCCTTTAATGATTTTACCTGCAGCAATATTTGGCTTGACTTCATTTTTTATCAATTTTCAAGTCGGTCTATTTGCACTAGCCTTTTTAGGTTTATTAGGTATTGTGTTTCATCAAAAATTAATGAAACTAATTACACAAAAATACCTAGACTCTAAATATAAAATGATAGACGCATTTAGTCAAGACAGCTAACCTTAATTCACTTTTAATTATGATAAAGACAACAAACCTTTCAAAAAAATATAATAGTAAAGAAGTTTTAAATATTTCAACTTTAGAAATCCCAAAAGGACAAAGTTTTGGATTAGTAGGAAATAACGGAGCAGGAAAAACAACCTATTTTAGTTTACTTCTTGATTTAATAAAACCAACAACAGGACAGATAGAAAATAATGGCGTTATTGTTAGCGAAAGTGAAGACTGGAAACCATTTACCTCTGCATTTATAGACGAAAGCTTCTTAATTGGTTACTTGACTCCAGAAGAATATTTTTATTTTATTGGTGATTTACGTGGGCAAAACAAACAAGACGTAGACAACTTATTGGCACAGTTTGAAGATTTTTTTCATGGTGAAATCTTAAACCAGAAAAAATATTTACGCGATTTAAGTAAAGGAAACCAGAAAAAAGCCGGAATTGTTGCTGCATTAATAGGTAATCCAGAAGTCATTATTCTTGATGAACCTTTTGCAAACTTAGACCCAACAACACAAATTAGATTAAAACAAATCATTAAAGATTTAGCCGAAAAACAAGGTGTTACTGTTTTAGTGTCAAGTCACGATTTATTACACGTTACTGATGTTTGCGAGCGTATTGTGGTTTTAGATAAAGGTCAAGTTGTAAAAGATATTAAAACTAGCGAGGCGACTTTAAAAGAATTAGAAGCGCATTTTTCGGGCATATCAGAAGTGTAATATTTTATAGTTTTTTCTCTGTAAATTGATATGCGTTAAGTTATTTAAAAAAAGATGCTTATTTTTACGCTCTTACATGCAAAAAATATAATAAAATTGCATGTAAACAGTTATGTATTACACAAAATACAACCGCATTGAAATTAGCATTTAAAATAAGTTTAGCCTTTACGGTTATAGTACTAACAATTACAAGTTGCTCTCGTAAAAACGATAGTTTTATAAGTCGTAATTTTCACGCAGTAACTGCAGAATATAACACATTATTTAATGGTTACAATGCGTTAGAGCAAGGACGTAACAGTCTAAACGCTACTTATTTTGATAATTATTGGGCCATACTTCCTGTAGAGCGTATGCAAATCAGAGAAGAAGTTATTTTACCAGGACAATCCAAAAACTCTGATTTTACAAAAGCTGAAGAAAAAGCTGTCAAAGCCGTTCAAAAACACGGTATGAATATTCAGGGTAAAGAGCATAATCCACAAATAGACGAAGCTTATTTACTATTAGGTCAAGCACGTTATTTTGACCAACGTTTTGTACCAGCATTAAACGCCTTTAATAAGATTTTATCAAGTTATGGCGATTCTGATAAAATCAACACAGCAAAAGTATGGCGAGAAAAAACCAATATGCGATTAGAAAATAACGAAATTGCTATTGAAAACCTTAAACGTCTTTTAGAACAAGAAGATTTAGAAGACCAACAACTTGCAGATGCCACATCTACTTTGGCACAAGCTTATATTAATTTAGAGCAGTTAGATAGTGCAATTGTGCATATAAAAACAGCGTCTAAAGCAACAAAAAAGAATGAAGAAAAAGGTCGTTTCAACTTTATAAAAGGTCAGCTTTACAATGCTTTAGAAGATAAAGATAGCGCAAACATAGCTTTTGATGAGGTTATTGATTTAAACAGAAAAATACCACGTCAATATCTTATTGCTGCTGAAGTGGAAAAAGCTAAAAATTTCGATTATGAAAACGGTAATAAAATTGAATTTTTAGAACATCTAACTAAGCTTGAAGAAAATCGTGAAAACCGTCCGTTTTTAGATAAAATTTATTATCAAATTGCCGAGTTTCATTTAGAAAATAAATTCGATTCTTTAGCAATAGCATATTACAATAAATCACTTCGCACCAACTCTAAAGACAAAATTTTAGTAGCCAAAAACTACGAAACTTTAGGTAATTACTATTTTGACAATACAGAGTATAAACTAGCTGGTGCCTATTACGACAGTACTTTAATCAATATGGTAGAAAACAGTAAACCATACCGTGTAATTAAAAAGAAAAACGAAAATTTAGAAGATGTTATCTTTTACGAAGGTATTGCAGAAACTAACGATAGTATTTTAAAGTTAGTTGCTATGCCAATAGCAGAAAGAGAACAGTTTTTTGTAGAATATACAGATAAATTAAAAGCTAAAGCCGAAGAAGAGCAAGAGCGTTTAGAAACCGAAAAGCGCATAAAAGATTTTCAACAAAATACTCCAGATACTAAAAGCGGTTTTGGTCCACCACGTGGTGCTTCGCCAGCAGGTAACGCAGCAAGTTTCTATTTTTATAATCAAGAAACTGTAGCTTACGGTAAAAACCAATTTGATCAACTTTGGGGAGAAAGAAGTAATGAAGATAATTGGCGTTGGTCAACAAACGGTAGAAGTGGATTTGCTAATCAAGACGCAATTGCTTCTGCAGGAGAAAATAGTTCTGAAAACGAAAAATTCTCTCCAGATTATTACTTAAAACAATTACCAAGCACAGATAAAGACATTGATAGTCTAATGAAAGATAGAAACTATGCTTACTATCAATTAGGGTTAATTTATAAAGAGAAATTTAAAGAGTACGAGCTTTCAAAAACAAAATTCACAACCTTATTAAAAAGTGCTCCAGAAGAACGTTTAATATTACCTTCAAAATATAATTTATACAAAATATACGAGATTTTAGGACAAACAAATGAAGCTGAAATTACTAAGCAAGATATAATAAGTAATTATCCAGATTCTAGATATGCCTTTATTTTACAGAATCCAAATCAAGCTGTTGCAGACAATGAAGGAAGCCCAGAAAATCTTTACGAGCAAACCTATAAAAAACTTGAAGAGCAACAATATCAATCTGTTATAGAAGATAGTGACCAATATATAAACTACTTTGATGGTGATCCAATTGTTCCAAAATTTGAACTATTAAAAGCAACCGCAAACGGTAGACTAAACGGTTACACAGCTTACATGGATGGTTTAAACCAAATTGCATTAGATTACGCCAATACCGAAGAAGGTAAAAAAGCTCAAGATTTAGTAAATAGCTTACAATCTTTAGATAGTCAGGCATTTGTGCCAAACGATATTTCTAAAAACTTTAAAGTAGTGTATCAGTTTGAAAGCAACCAAACAGAAGATATCAAAGAATTTAAAGAAACATTAGATAAAGTCATTGAAAAAATAACATATTATGATTTATCAACGTCTATAGATGTTTATAACAAAGACAAAACGTTTTTAGTAGTACACGGTATAAAAAGTATAGATGGTGCAAAAGGCTTTGCAGATATAGTAGAAGAAAAGGATAAAAAGAAAATAGCAAGACCATTTTTTGGAATTTCGCAAGAAAATTACCAGATTATACAAATACACAAAAACTTAGATACATATATAGCAAATCAATAATCTCCCCTAAATTATGAAGAAGAGCAAAAATCAAGAACATATTTCTATCCAAAATATAATAGCAAAAGGAACAAAAATTGTAGGCGATTTTATTAGTGAAGGTGACTTACGAGTGGATGGAATTATTGAAGGAAACATACAAACACCAGGAAAAGTTGTAGTAGGAAAAGACGGCGAAATCTCTGGAAAACTATCATGTAGTAATGCTTATTTTGAAGGAAAACTTACTGGAACTTTAGAGCTTAGCGGCACATTAACATTAAAGTCTACAGCGCATATTGAAGGCGACGTTATTACCGAAAAATTAGCTGTAGAACCAGGAGCTACATTTAACGTAACTTGTGAGATGAAATCTTCTGTAAAAGATATAAATGGAACCTCAAAAACCCAAAAAACAGCTTAAGCAACTTGCTGCATTAACGGGTATTGCAATACAAATGGGTGTGACTATTTATTTGTTTGTTTTACTTGGTAAGTGGTTAGACTCTAAATATACAGAATCAGGTAAAACCTTTTTAATAATATGTACTTTAGCAGGAGTAGCTATTTCTCTTTATGCAACTTTAAGGCAAATCAAAAAACTTAATCCTTGACACTTAAATGGATAATAAATAATTGTCTAAAGCTAAGTCTCGTTGCTTTGGTATTTTTTGTAATACATGTTTATATCAACAAAAATATTGATACCGAAATTACAAGTAGACAAATTATTTATTCATACATCATAAATTATTTATTAGCCTGTGGCGTAATTGTGCTTTTATTTCTTTTAAAAAAGAAACTAAAAGACCAATTAGGTTTTATATTTATGGCAGCTAGTTTATTAAAGTTTGTATTCTTTTTTCTTCTTTTTTATCCATCATATAAAATGGATGGTGATATGACTAAGCCTGAGTTTTTTACCTTCTTTATTCCGTATGCAATTTGCCTAACGATAGAGTGTATAATTTTAGCCAAATTTTTAAATAATTTAGATAAATATTAAAGCCTAATTATAAGCCTATTAAATAATATTAAATTTTGTTTTTTGATTTTGATATAAAAGCATACCTTTGCACCGATTTTTAAGCCACTATTTATAATAAGTGATATGCAAAATATTATTTCTATAAAAACAATTAGTTTACTATTACTTTTTGTATCATCTTTTTCTTTTGCTCAAGAATATACTGAAGAGCACGTAGATAAAAGTATAAAAACTGAAATTAAAGAATACATTAATCATCACTTACTTGACTCTCATGATTTTAGCTTGACGTCATATACAACAGATAGTGGAGAGCATAAATATATTGGATTTCCGTTACCTGTAATTCTTTGGGATAATGGTTTACAGGTGTTTTCTTCATCAAAATTACATCATGGAGAAGCTGTAGCAGAAGTTAATGGTAACTACTACAAATCTTTTCACGGTAAAATTTACAAAACCGATGCAGAAGGAACAATTAACTTAGACGATCACGATCATCCAACAAATACTAAGCCTTTAGATTTTTCGATCACTAAAAACGTATTTACAATTTTTATTGTAGGCTTATTAATGTTTTTTATGTTTAGTCGTATGGCTAAAAAATATAAAACGGGAAGCATGCCAAAAGGTATGGGTAGATTTTTAGAGCCAATTATACTTTACATTAGAGATGATATAGCACTTCCAAATATTGGAAAAAAGAAATACAAAAGGTATATGCCATATCTATTAACTGTATTTTTCTTTGTTTGGATTATAAATTTATTAGGATTAACGCCTTTAGGAGTAAACGTTACAAATAACATAGCAGTAACTTTAGCGTTAGCTTTAATTACTTATCTTTTAACAACATTTACAGCTAATAAAAATTATTGGGGACATATTTTCTGGATGCCTGGTGTGCCAGTTCCAATGAAAATTATTTTAGCACCAATAGAATTATTAGGAACAATTATTAAACCTTTTTCATTAATGATTCGTCTTTATGCAAATATTACCGCAGGACACATCGTATTAATGAGTATCATAGGTTTAATGTTTATATTTAAAAACTGGTTAGGTAGTTCATTATCATTTGGTTTAGCATTTGCTTTATCATTATTAGAATTATTAGTTGCAGCATTACAAGCGTATATTTTTACAATGTTATCTGCACTATACTTTGGTTCTGCGGTAGAAGAACACCACGACCACTAAAATAAGAATGTTTAATTTTTAATATATATATTATGACAGGTTTAAATTTCGTAGGAGCTGGTTTGATCGTTATCGGTGCTGGTTTAGGTATTGGTAGAATCGGTGGACAAGCAATGGATGCTATTGCACGTCAACCAGAAGCTTCAGGAAAAATCCAAACTGCTATGCTTATTGCAGCAGCACTTATTGAAGGTATTGGATTCGCAGCGTTATTCGCAGCTTAAAAACATAAAAACAGCTTTAACGGTTGGTTAAAGCTGTTTTTTAAACTAAAAAATATTTATTAAAAAACTATAGATATAAATGGACAAGTTAATTAACGAGTTTTCAATTGGACTATTTTTCTGGCAACTAGTATTATTTGTTGGATTAGTCTTACTTTTAAGAAAGTTTGCATGGAAGCCAATTCTTGATGCAGTAGAAAAAAGAGAAGAAGGTATCCAAAATGCATTAGATGCAGCAGAAAATGCTAAGTTAGAAATGCAAAACCTTCAAGCAGATAACGATAAGTTATTAAAAGAAGCACGTGCAGAGCGCGAAGCTATGCTTAAAGAAGCACGTGAGCTTAAAAACAAAATGATTGAAGACGCAAAATCTGAAGCTCAAGAACAAGCAAACAAAATGATTGAGCAAGCGCAAGCAGCAATTGAAAGCGAAAAGAAATCTGCTATGGCAGAATTAAAAGGTCAAGTAGCTGGATTATCTTTAGAGATAGCAGAAAAAGTAGTACGTCAAGAATTATCTAACAAAGACAAACAAGTCGAATTAGTTGAGTCTATGTTAGGAGACGCTAAATTAAACTAGTCAAAAAATGGCAGGAGAAAGAGCAGCAATACGTTACGCAAAAGCAGTATTAAGTTTAGCTACAGATAATAATACAGCAGATGCTGTAAACACAGATATGGAGCTAATAAAAAATACAGTTGCTGAGAGTAAAGATTTAAAAGATATGCTTTACAGTCCTGTAATACGTTCATCTGTTAAAAAAGCAGCATTGTTAGAAATCTTTAAAAACGCTAACAAAGCAACAGTTAATTTGATAGATGTACTTATTGCTAACAAGCGTACATCTCTATTACCAGAAGTAGCTTCTAGTTATGTAACACTTTTTGAGCAACAAAAAGGAAATCAAATTGCAGAAGTAACTACAGCAGTACCTTTAACTAAAGAGTTAGAAGAAAAAGTACTAGAAAAAGTAAAAGAGCTTACAGGTAAAGAAACAGCAATAACAAATATAGTAGATGAAGACATTTTAGGTGGTTTCATCCTAAGAGTTGGCGATACACAATACAACGCAAGTATTGCAAACCAATTAAGCAAATTAAAAAGAGAATTTACAATAAATTAAATATAGTTAGATTTAAATCTAACATCTAATATCTAAATAAAGATGGCAGAAGTAAAACCAGCTGAAGTATCAGCAATCTTAAAACAACAATTGTCAGGATTTGAAGCAAACGCTTCTTTAGACGAAGTTGGAACAGTATTAACAGTAGGAGATGGTATTGTACGTGCTTACGGATTATCAAATGCTCAATACGGAGAGTTAGTAGAATTTGATGGTGGATTAGAAGGTATTGTACTAAACCTAGAAGAAGACAATGTAGGTATTGTATTATTAGGAGGATCAACTGGAGTAAAAGAAGGTTCTACAGTAAAACGTACTAACCGTATTGCCTCTGTTAAAGTAGGAGAAGGTATTGTTGGTCGTGTTGTAGACACTTTAGGAAACCCAATTGATGGTAAAGGACCAATTGTTGGTGATACTTATGAAATGCCATTAGAGCGTAAAGCGCCAGGTGTTATCTATCGTCAGCCAGTAAACGAGCCATTACAAACAGGTATTAAATCTGTAGATGCCATGATTCCTGTAGGACGTGGTCAACGTGAGCTTGTAATTGGTGACCGTCAAACTGGTAAAACAACAGTTTGTATAGATACTATCTTAAATCAAAAAGAATTTTACGATGCAGGACAACCTGTATATTGTATATATGTAGCAGTAGGACAAAAAGCGTCTACAGTTGCAAACATTGCTAAAACTTTAGAAGAAAAAGGAGCTTTAGCTTATACTACTATTGTAGCTGCAAATGCATCAGATCCTGCTGCAATGCAAGTTTACGCACCATTTACAGGTGCTGCAATAGGTGAGTATTTTAGAGATACTGGTAGACCAGCTTTAATTGTATTTGATGATTTATCAAAACAAGCGGTTGCTTACCGTGAGGTATCTTTATTATTACGTCGTCCACCAGGACGTGAGGCGTATCCAGGAGACGTTTTCTACCTTCACTCTAGATTATTAGAGCGTGCTGCAAAAGTGATTGCAGATGATGATATTGCTAAAAACATGAATGATTTACCAGAATCATTAAAGCCTGTAGTAAAAGGTGGTGGATCTTTAACAGCATTACCAATTATCGAAACACAAGCTGGAGACGTTTCTGCATATATTCCAACTAACGTAATTTCTATTACCGACGGACAGATTTTCTTAGAGTCAGACTTATTTAACTCTGGTGTACGTCCAGCAATTAACGTAGGTATCTCGGTATCTCGTGTAGGTGGATCTGCGCAAATTAAGTCAATGAAGAAAGTAGCTGGTACATTAAAGTTAGACCAAGCACAGTTCCGTGAGCTTGAAGCATTTGCTAAGTTTGGTTCAGACCTTGATGCTGCAACGTTAAATGTAATTGAAAAAGGTAAGCGTAACGTAGAAATCTTAAAGCAAGCACAAAACGATCCTTATACAGTAGAAGACCAAGTAGCAATTATCTACGCTGGTTCTAAAAACTTATTAAGAGATGTACCTGTTGAAAAAGTAAAAGAATTTGAAAGAGATTACATCGAGTTCTTAAATGCTAAACACAGAGATGTTTTAGATACTTTAAAAGCAGGAAAATTAACTGATGAGGTTACAGATACATTATCTGCAGTAGCAAAAGACCTTTCAGCTAAATATAAAGCATAATAATAGATTTTAGTATTGAGTAGTGAGATAGAAAGTTTTCTCACTACTGAATACTCAATACTAATTACTAAAAAATGGCAAATCTTAAAGAAATACGTAATAGGATATCTTCGGTATCTTCAACAATGCAAATAACCAGTGCTATGAAAATGGTATCTGCTGCAAAGTTAAAGAAAGCCCAAGACGCTATTACAGCAATGCGTCCTTATGCAGACAAGTTAACAGAGCTTTTACAAAGCTTAAGTGCAACTTTAGAAGCAGATGCAGGAAGTAAATTTGCAGACCAACGTGAAGTAAACAGAGTATTAATAGTTTCAATATCTTCAAATAGAGGATTATGTGGTGCTTTTAACTCTAACATTATCAAACAAACAAACAATTTGATAGATAATGTTTACGCAGGTAAAGAAGTATCTGTTTTAGCAATAGGAAAAAAGATTAATGACGCTTTTGGAAAAAAAGGAATTGTTATTGCTAACAAAAGTGATATTTATGACGATCTAACTTTTGATAACGTTGCAGAAATAGCACAAATGCTAATGGATAAGTTTGTTACAGGCGAGTTTGATAAAATTGAAATCGTTTACAACAAATTTAAGAATGCAGCAACACAAATAGTAATGACAGAACAGTTTTTACCTATTGTTCCAATACAACAGGATGAAAACGTTAATTTAGATTACATTTTTGAGCCTTCTAAAGCCGAAATAGTAGAAGAGTTAATCCCTAAATCTTTAAAAACTCAGCTTTATAAAGGTGTAAGAGATAGCTTTGCTAGTGAGCATGGAGCACGTATGACAGCAATGCATAAAGCAACAGATAATGCTACAGAGTTAAGAGATCAATTAAAATTAACTTACAACAAAGCACGTCAAGCAGCAATTACTAATGAAATATTAGAAATTGTTGGTGGTGCAGAAGCATTAAATAATTAATAGTGCTAAACTCAAAGCAATTATAAAAAATAAAAAGCCTTATCAATTTTGATAAGGCTTTTTTTATGGAATGCAATTTGATTATTATATTTATAAAAAACTAAGCTCATGATTAACTTTTTTAAATACATCACGTTTACATTTATAGTATTTGCATTTTTTTTACAATGTTCTAGTGTCCAAAAACTTCAAGATAGTGTAAGTTTTAAAATAGAACAACCTTATTATCAAAACTGGGTTGCAGGAGTTAAAAATGGCGGATCAGGTATTAATATATTTATTCCTGTAACTAACTTAAAGACTAATATATCATTAGACAGTTTATATTTTAGAGGGCATAAAGTTTTATTAGAAACTAAACCAAATAATCCAAATCTGTTTATAGGACGTATTTTAACTGAATCTAATCAAAATGAAGATTTCTCTCCTAAAACAGAAGCAGAAATTCCTTTCGATTTAAAAGAAAATGATGCCGTTATCATTTATACCGAAAACGATAAAAAGAAGTATTATAAAATTGATAATATAAAAGAAAAACAAACTGAGTATTTTCCAAGTGCGCCACCAAAACAAAATTAATTATTAACCTACTTACATTATGAAAGCCCTTAAATCAATAACACTAATTGTGTTATTTATTTGTATTTGTAATTGTTCACCTTCTAAATACGCATTACAAAAACAAGCACCAATTCAATTAACGCAAACCTATTTACAGCATTGGACAACCGGTGTAGCTATTGGTAGCTCTGGTGTCAATCTTTATTTTTCTAACCTTTATCCAAACCATTCAAGTATTAAAATGGATAGTGTGTACTTTAGAAAAATGAAAGGAAAACTAATACCTTTAAAAGGTCAATATTTTTCTCGATTAACAAAAAGATTAACTAATGAAGAAGGAAATGCACTAACAACTAAAGGTTTTTTTCCTTTTCAATTAGAAAATAGAGAATGTGTAATTAGTTATATAGAAAATGGTACAACTAAGTATTACAAGGTTTCAAATATAGAAGAAAAAGAAGGTGTTTACTATCCAGAAGGACCACCAATTAATTAATGTTTTTATTACTGTAACAAATTCAATACATTTAGGTCAAAATAAACAACCTTTTGAGCGGATTTAAATCTCTTTTTAAGCAAACATTTATTTATGGTTTAGCAACAGTTTTACCCAGAATGTTAAGCTTTATACTTGTGCCATTATACACAGATCCTTCAGTGTTATCAAGAGCTGAATATGGTGAAGTATCTTTTATTTTTGCTTATTTCGTTTTATTTAATGTGGTTTTAGCCTACGGAATGGAAACCGCGTTTTTTAGATTTTTTAATAAAGAAGAAAATCAAAAAAATGTTTTAAATACATCAGCAACATCTTTAACAGTAAGTAGTTTAGCTGTTCTAGGTATTGCTTTTCTTTTTAGAAATCAAATTTCATCTTTAATTGAAATTGACTTACAATACTTAAACTTAGTCTTTTTAATATTGCTTTTAGACGCATTAGTAATTATTCCATTTGCTTGGTTAAGAGCTACAAGTCAACCTACAAAATACGCTATAATTAAGATTTTAAACGTAGCTGTAAACTTAGGACTAAATGTGTTTTTATTAGTCTATTTAAAAGATTTAGCCGAAACTAACTCCATTTTCAATTCTATTTATAAACCAAAATTTGAAATCAATTATATTTTCATTTCTAACGTCATTGCAAGCGCATTAACGTTACTTTGGTTGTTACCATTTTATAGAAAAGTGAAGTTTAAAATAGATATTAAACTTTGGAAAAAGATGATGAACTATGCTTTACCTGTACTTATTGCAGGCGTTGCGTATTCTATAAATGAAACCTTTGACCGAATTCTTTTAAAAGAATTATTGCCCGAAAATATAGCAGATGACCAAATAGGTATGTATTCTGCATGCTATAAACTAGCGTTATTTATGACGCTTTTTGCAACAGCTTTTAGATTAGGCATAGAGCCTTACTTTTTTAGTCATTCAAAAGCTAAAGATCCACAAAAAAATTATGCCAAAATATTAGAGTTTTTTATTGCATTTGGGGCAATTATCTTAGTAACGGTTATTGTTTTTGCAGATATAATAAAGCCTATAATTATTAGAAGTGAAGCTTATTATGACGCTATGTGGATTGTGCCTTTTATTCTATTAGCAAATTTTTGTCTCGGCATTTATCATAACCTATCCGTTTGGTACAAAATTACAGACAGGACTAAATATGGTGCCTATATTTCGGTTTTTGGTGCAGTAATTACATTGTTAATCAATTACATTTTAATACCTAAAATAGGATTTAAAGGATCTGCAATTGCAACGCTTTGTGCTTATAGCTTAATGATGTTTTTATCTTATTTTTATGGAAGAAAATACTATCCAATTCCTTACAATTTAAAGAAAATTGTCATTTATTTATTGGTGTCGATTAGTTTTTCTTTCATCTATTTTTATAATTTTAGAGGTAATTATTTTATTGGTTTTACTGCAATAATTGTACTTTTAGGCATAGTTTTTCAACTTGAAAAAACAGAAATAAAAAAACTACTCAAATAACATTTCATGCAAATAAAAATCATTAATAAATCCAATCACGCTTTACCGCATTATGAAACTATTGCGTCTGCTGGAATGGATTTAAGAGCAAATATAGAAGAAGCAATAACCTTAAAACCTTTAGATCGTACCATAGTTAAAACAGGTTTATTTATAGAGTTACCAATAGGTTTTGAAGCGCAAGTAAGACCAAGAAGTGGTTTAGCAGCAAAAAAAGGAATAACTGTCTTAAACGCACCAGGAACAGTAGATGCAGACTATAGAGGAGAAATAGGTGTTATTCTTGTAAACCTATCTAACGAAGATTTTACGATAGAAAACGGCGAGCGTATTGCACAATTAGTAATTGCAAAACACGAACGTGCCGAATGGATTGAAGTAGAAACTCTTTCTGAAACATCTCGTGGAAAAGGAGGTTTTGGCAGCACAGGAGTCAAATAATTCATGCGAAAGCAGGAATCTCTAAGCAGGTAAAAATGAAACTTTGGTACGTCTATAACATGACAAATAAACCTAATGGAGTTTTATACATAGGTGTAACTAACAATATAGATGAAAGAGTTAAGGAGCATAAGTTAAAAGTATACCCTAAATCATTTACTGCTAGATACAATTGTGGTAAATTAGTTTATTTTGAAGAATATGAAAATGGTTTAATTGCTAAAAAAAGAGAAAAGCAATTTAAAAAATGGAAAAGAAACTCGAAAATTGAGTTAATAGAAGAAATGAATCCTAACTGGACAGATTTGAGTCTGAATTGGAATCTTAACTTTAATAAAATAAGAGAATAAATTCCTGTAAAAACAGAAATCTCAAACCCCAAAAAATAAGTTTAATTAAAAAAAGATACCTGCTTACGCAGGCATGAAAAAATGAAAATAATAGTACCTATGGCGGGAAGAGGATCTCGTCTAAGACCACATAGTTTAACAGTTCCAAAACCACTAATTCCTGTCGCAGGACAACCAATTGTACACAGATTAGTAAAAGATATCGCAAAGGTTTTAAAACAACCAATAACCGAAGTAGCTTTTGTTTTAGGTGATCCAGCTTGGTTTGGAGACGATGTGGTAGATAGTTTAACAGATTTAGCGACAAGTTTAGGTGCAAAAGCCTCAATCTATCGTCAAGATCAACCTTTAGGAACAGGTCATGCTATCATGTGTGCAAAGGACAGTTTATCAGGACCAGCAGTAATCGCTTATGCAGATACTTTAATACGTGCAGATTTTAATTTAGATCCAGAAGCAGACTCAGTAATTTGGGTAAAGCAAGTAGATCAACCAGAAGCTTACGGTGTTGTTAAATTAAACGATAATAAAGAAATTGTAGAGCTTGTAGAAAAGCCACAACAATTTGTTAGCGATTTGGCAGTTATAGGTATTTACTATTTTAAAGAAGTAAGCCAATTAAAAGATCAGCTACAAAAGGTATTAGATAATAATATTATTAATGGTGGCGAATATCAAATTAACGACGGAATTAAAGGCATGATGGCAGATGGAAAAGTCTTTAAAACAGGCGAAGTTAGCGAGTGGATGGACTGCGGAAACAAAACCATAACATTAGACACAAACCAACGTATGTTAGGCTTTTTACAAGCAGATGGAGAAGAGCAATTAGTTTCAGACTCTGTAAAAAATGAAAATTCAACAATTATAGAACCTTGTTATATTGGAGAAAACGTAGTGCTTAAAAACGCAACGGTTGGACCATATGTTTCAATTGGTAATAATTGTGTTATCGAAAATGCAACCGTTAAAAATAGTTTAATACAAAACCAAACTAGTATAAAAAATGCTAATTTAGACGAAGCTATGATTGGTAACCACGTTAAGTACGACGGTAAGTTTACCAAAATTAGCATTGGCGATTATTCTGTTTTGGAATAATTATTGACTTAATTAAAATAAATAGTCACTTAAACCTTAGTCAAAAGGTTATTTAGATGAAAAAAACGCTTTACATCTTATATTTCCTTATCGGAATGTTATGCATTCCGCAGACTAACTATGCCCAAGTAGATTTTAATAAAACACCAAATGACGACTTAGGAAATTTTGAAGACGAATTTCAAAATAATTTCTACGAAGCCATGAAACAACACGGTATAGAAAATTATGACCGTGCTGTAGATAACTTAAAAAGATGTTTAGAGTTAGACGATTCTCATGTGGTTATTTATTATCAATTAGGAAAAAACTACAACAAGCTTAAAAATTTTGGAGAAGCTGAAGATGCATTAAAAGATGCATTAAGAATAGAGCCTGATAACGAATGGGTTTTAGACGAGCTGTATCATGTTTACATTCAGCAAAAAGAATATAACAAAGCCATAAAAACCGTAAGACAATTGGTAAAATACCATCCAGATTATAAAGAGGATTTAGCCAATATTTACGTACAAACAGGTAATTTTAAAGATGCACTTAAAATCTTAGACGAGTTAGATGAAGAGTACGGTATTACAGACGATAGAGACTTACTACGTAACCGCATTTACAACGCAACAGGTAGAAAAAAAGATCAAATTGAAAATCTTGAAGAACGCGTAGATAAAAATCCAGAATCTGAAGAAACTTACTTAAGATTAATCTATCGTTACAGCGAAAATAACGACAAGAAAAAAGCATTTGAAACAGCAAAAAAGCTATTAGAAATTAATCCAAAAAACCAACTTGTTCATCTAGCATTATATAAATTTTATTTAGATGAAGGTAGCCACGATAAAGCAATTAATTCTATGAAAATTGCTTTACAAAGCTCAAAAATTAATCCCGAATCTAAAATAAAAGTACTAGCAGATTTTGTAAAATTTGTCAGTAAAAATCAACAATACGAGCAAGACTTAGTAGATGTAACTTCAATGCTAACAAAAATTGAATCTAGTGGTAAAACGTTGGTAGAGTTAGCTCAATATTATTTACTTAAAGGCGAAAAACAAAAAGCAATAAGTTTTTACGAACAAGCACTTCAAAAAGAAGAAGAAAACTTTGGGATATTAAGAAATATAATACTTCTTCACATAGATTTAAAACAATTTAAACAAGCAGCAGATCGTAGCCAAGAAGGTATAGAAATTTTCCCATCGCAACCAGTTTTATATCTTACTCATGGCGTGTCATTAAACTATTTAAACAGACCTAAAGAAGCTATAGAAAGCTTAGAAATGGGCTTAGATTACATTATTGATGACAAACCAATGGAAGCAGATTTTTATAATCAATTAGCCAAAGCTTATACTGCAACAAACAATTTAAATAAAGCCAAAACGTTTAGTGATAAAGCAAAAAAATTACAATTATCTAATTAATGACTATTAAAACTCAATTTTCTCTATATACAATACTATTCTTATTTGTATTTGTTGGTTGTAAATCAGCCAAAACTATTGTTGCCAATGACGAACTAAACAATAGATTAACAGCAAAACAATTAATTAAACAAACCGAAAAAGTAGAGTCAGATTTTAAGACTTTAGTCGGTAAAATGAAAATTGAATACATAGAAAAAAATAAATCTGAAGGAACAACCGTTAGTCTTCGTATTGAAAAAGATAAAACCATTTGGATGAGTAAATTAGGGTTAGTAAAAGCACTAATAACACCAACAAGAGTCGCGTTTTATAACAAACTAGATAACACTTATTTTGATGGCGATTTTACGTACTTAAGTAATCTTTTAGGGACAGAATTAGATTTTCAAAAAGTACAAAATATGCTATTAGGTCAGTCTATGTTTGCACTTAATGATAAAGATTATGAGATTGATACTTTTGACCAATCGTACCAATTAAAACCAAAAAAACAACGCGATTTATTCGAGCTTTTTTTAATGTTCAACCCAAGTCATTTTAAAATGGATTCTCAGCAAATTGCACAACCTAAAGAACGTAGAATTTTACAAATAGACTATTTATCTTATCAAAAAGTAGACAATCTAACTTTACCTTCAGAAACAAAGATATTTGCTATAGAAAATGAAGATCAACTAGTGATTAATTTAGAATTAAAATCTGTAGATTTGAATGAAGATGTACGTTTTCCGTTTAGCATTCCTTCAGGATATAAAAAAATAGAATTATAACCATGAAATTCAATCAGTTTCTAACCCTTTCATTAATGTTTTTGTTGCTTGGCATCACTTCCGCGCAAGCGCAAAACAATAAAAAAGATCAGCTTGAAGCAAGACGAATAGAGCTTAGAAACGAGATAAAAAAAATAAATAATCTTCTTTTTTCTAACCAAAACAAAAAGAAAGATCAAACCGCTTTAATAGAAGACTTAAACTACAAGTTAAGTGTGACCAATAACTTAATAAAAGTCACTAATCAACAAGCTAATTTATTAACTAGATCTATCAATAACAACCAAAAAGAAATTTCGCAATTGCGTGACGAGCTTACCATTTTAAAAGAAAATTACGCAAAAACGATTCAAAAAAGTTATAAAAACAAAAGCGAACAAAGCCGTGTAATGTTTTTATTGTCTTCAGATAATTTTAGACAAGCTTATAAGCGTTTACAGTACATGAACCAATATGCGAAGGTGCAGAAACAGCAAGCAGAAGACATAAAAGTAAAAGCAAAAAAGCTTCAAGATTTAAACTTAGATTTAGTTAAGCAAAAAGAAGAAAAGGATAAATTAATTGCAGAAAATAAGGTCATTCAAAATCAATTAGAAGCCGATAGAAAGCAACATCAATCTATAATGGCAGAGATTAAAAAAGACTTAAATAAGTATGCTGCTCAAATAAAAGAAAAACAGCGCGAAGCTGCTAAAATAGATGAAGAAATAGACCGAATTATTAAAGCCGAAATAGCAAAATCTAATAAAAAAGCAGGCAAAACGTCTACTTACAAATCTGGTTTTGCACTAACAGCCGAAGCAAAATTAATAGCAGCAGACTTTATAAGTAACAAAGGAAAATTACCTTGGCCAGTAGAAAAGGGAATTGTAAAACTACGTTACGGAAAACAAAGATCTCCTATAAATCCTAGTGTCGAAATACAAAGTAGCGGTGTAAGAATAGCTACCGAAAAAGATGCTAAAGTTAGAGCTGTTTTTAAAGGTAAAGTCTTAGCTGTAATGGTGCAAAAAAAGAGTAATCCTGTGGTTTTGATACAACATGGTAATTACATTACAGCGTATGGTAATTTAAAAACAGTTTACGTTAAAAAAGGCGAACAGATTTCTACAAAACAAGAGATTGGCGAAGTCTTTACAGACAGCGATGGTCAAACCTTATTAAAGTTTAGCGTTTATAAAAATAATGCATCACAAAACCCTGCGGAATGGGTTTATAAAATGTAATTATTCAAATAAAGCTTTTAGTTCTGTAGCGTCTTGAGGTTTCATTTTCCCTGCTAAAACTAAACTTAATTGCTTACGTCTTAAAGCAGCAGCATAACGTTCTTTTTCAAGATCGGTTTCTGGTACAAGTTCTGGTACTTTTACAGGTCTTCCCGTTTCGTCAACAGCAACAAAGGTATAAATAGCTTCATTAGCTTTTGTGCGTTCTCCAGACTCACGATCTTCAATCCAAACATCAATAAATATTTCCATAGAGCTTTTAAAGGCTCTAGATACTTTAGCTTCTACAGTTACAACACTACCTAAAGGCACAGCTCTGTTAAATGCTACGTGATTAACAGAAGCAGTTACTACAATACGTCTACTATGGCGTCTTGCACTAATACTTGCTGCACGATCCATACGTGCTAGTAACTCGCCACCAAAAAGGTTGTTTAACGGATTAGTTTCGCTTGGTAATACTAAATCGGTTAATGTTGTTTTAGAGCTTTCGGCAGTTTTTGGTGTCATGAAATTTATTTTTTTGCAAAGGTAAGACGATTTACATTTTTAGTTTATCTTTTTACAAATAATTATGAAAACAAAAAGCCTCACAATTATAATTGTGAGGCTTTTAATATTTGTTTTAAACATTACTTAGTCTAACTTTTTTATAAGCAACCAAGCGTCTTTATTATTTTCTTTTCTTATTGAATTTAAAGCCTTAAAAGCGTCTTCTCTAGACGTATAACTACCGTATGCAACTTGGTGTAATCCGTATTTATTTGTACCAATTTTTCTTGCTTTAAAACCTAAAGCTTTTAACTGTTCTACTTTTTTATCAGAATTTTCTTCTAATCTAAAAGCACCAGCAATCACATGATAATTACCTATTTGTTTATTTACATTTAATGTTACAGCAGGTAAAGGATTGCTTATTACAAATGTAGCTTCTTGTATTTGACTTTCTAATTGTGCATCTGCTTCTTCTTGGGCTATTTGGTTATGGTTTTCTATATTTTTGTAATAATTAGTTACTCCAAAACCGCTTAAACCTAATGCTATAATAGCAACTGCAGCGTATTTAAGATAAGACTTACTTTTACGTTTTTCTTGTGTAATTGCAATAGTTGGTACTTCTTTTTCAATTGTTTCAACCTCTTTTTTGTATTCTTCCCTTGTAACAGAAGGACTTACAAATTGAGATAAACCAAACGCATCTGTTAAATAATTAAGGTGATAAGATGGTGTAAACTGTATTTTACCTTCATTATTTAACTTTAAATCGCCAATATTTTCAAAGGTTAAAGTTTCTCCTTCGGTTAAATAAGATTTTAACGATTTAACACGCATTGCTATATTTTGCGTAGCAACTTCAAAAGGTATTTTTTCTACATCGGCAATGTAACGAGCTAAAAGACCATCGTTATTTTGTATTTGTTCATTAAAAGATAATACTTTTTTTGGCGGATAAAACGCGTTGGTAGAATCATGTACTGTAGCCGATTTACGTTGCGTTAAAAAAGCACCAAACTCTGGTACAGTCACACAATCGTAACGGTATAACAAATCGCTTATGTAGGTTTCTAATTGCATAAAAACAAAGTTATAAATTTTTAAAAGCGAATAAAATTTAGACCCTATTATTTATTAACAGCAATAAATTTCTTTTCTTGTAGCTTAAAAATCAGATTAATATAAAATGAAAGATAGCCAATTACTGCATATTTTAGCCTTACAACACGTATCAAAAATTGGAGATACTACTGCAAAAAAGTTAATTAATCACTGCGGAAGTGCAGAAGCTGTCTTTAAAGAAAAAAGAAGTAATCTTTTAAAAATTGACGGTATTGGTGAAGTTTTATTGAGTGAATTGCATAAATCAAATCATCTTGAAGCTGCAGATAATGAACTAAAATACATAAAAGATGAAGGTATAAATTGTCATTATTTTTTAGATGAAACGTATCCTGAAAAATTAAAACATTGTTTAGATGGTCCTATTTTATTGTTCTCGTCAGGAAATATCAACTTAAATAATCAACACATTATTAGCATAGTTGGTACTAGAAAAATTACAACATCTGGTATGGCTTTTTGCGAAAAATTAATTGAAGATTTAGCGGTATATAAGCCTATAATTATTTCTGGGTTTGCTTATGGTACAGATATAACTGCACATAAAGCAGCAATAAAAAACAAATTGCAAACCATTGGTTGTTTAGCGCATGGATTAAACCAAATTTATCCTAAAGTGCATAAAAAATATGTGGCTGAAGTAGAAAATAATGGCGGTTTTTATACTGATTTTTGGAGTAGTGATACTTTTGATCGTAACAACTTCTTAAAAAGAAATCGTGTTATTGCAGGTTTAAGTCAAGCAACCATTGTTATAGAATCTGCAGAAAAAGGCGGAAGCCTTGTGACTGCAGATATTGCTAATTCTTATAACCGAGATGTTTTTGCGGTACCAGGTCGCATAACAGATAGCCAAAGTGTTGGTTGTAATAACCTAATTAAACAGCAAAAAGCACATTTACTATCTACACCATTCGATATTCCTTATATGCTTAATTGGGAATTAGAAGCGTTAAAAAAACCACCAGTACAAAAACAGTTGTTTGTAGAGTTAGATGCAGATGAAAAAATAGTTTATAACTACCTAAAAGATAACGATAAAGAGCTTTTAGATGTTATTGCTATAAACTGCAAATTACCAACTTACAAAATGGCAAGTATTTTACTTAATATGGAGTTAAAAGGTGTTGTTAGACCTTTACCAGGAAAATTGTTTGAGCTTATTTAATTAATATCCAACCTTTTCTCTAACTCTAGCTAATACTTTATCTGCTACTTTTTTAGCTTTTTCTGCACCAATAGCTAAAGCTTCGTCTATTTTATCTAAGTTTTGCATGTAATAGTTGTAGCGTTCTCTTTGAGCATCAAAAGTGGTTAAGATTAACTCGTAAAGCGCTTGCTTAGCATGACCGTAACCGTAATTACCATTTTCGTAATTAGATTTCATTGTTGCAATTTGTTCTTCGTTAGCTAATAAGCTGTAAATAGCAAAACAGTTACACGTACTCCAGTCTTTAGGTTCTTCTAGCGGTGTACTATCTGTTTCAATACTCATTATTTTTTTACGAAGTTGTTTTTCTGGTAAAAAGATGTTGATGTAGTTGTCTCTACTCTTGCTCATTTTTTCGCCATCTGTACCTGGGATAAGCATGGTGTTTTCTTGCAATTTTTCTTGTGGTAAAACAAAAGCTTCACCCATTTTTGCATGAAAACGAGAGGCAACATCTCTTGTAAATTCGATATGTTGAAGTTGGTCTTTACCTACAGGAATAATCTCTGCATCATACAATAAAATATCTGCAGCCATAAGCATTGGGTACATAAATAATCCAGAGTTTACATCTTCTAAGCGGTCTGCTTTATCTTTAAAACCATGGGCTAATTGCAATCTTTTAAAAGGAAAGAAACAGTTTAAATACCAAGCAAGTTCTGTAACTTGAGGTATATCACTTTGTCTATAAAACACTGTTTTTTCTATGTCTAATCCAAAAGCTAACCAGGTTGCAGCAACAGAGTAGGTGTTGTGTCTTAACTCTTCTGCATTTTTAATTTGTGTTAAAGTGTGCAAATTTGCTATAAACAAATAAGACTCATTATCACTGTTTTCGGATAATTTTATAGCAGGTAAAATGGCACCTAATATATTACCTAAATGTGGTGTTCCTGTACTTTGAATTCCTGTAAGTATTCTTGCCATGATTAAATTTAATTCTGAATGGCAAAGGTAATTTTTTTAGTAGAATAGCTCAATTAATTTAATTAGTTTTGAATCCAAATGAAGATATTTAAGTACATTTTTTGGACATTTTACCGTATTTGGTTTTACGTTATGGTAGCCTTACCAATAATTGTGTTATTTCCGTTGCTTTTAATTTCTATTTCTAAAGAATCTTGGTATCCATACTTTTTTAAATTAGCCCGCTTTTGGGCGCGTTTTATTTTAGTCGGAATGGGTATGCCAACAAAAATTAATTATCTGCAAAAAACCGAGCGTGAAAAAAGCTATATGTTTATTGCTAATCATACGTCTATGATTGACATTATGCTAATGTTAGTAGCAGTAAAAAATCCTTTTGTTTTTGTTGGTAAAGCCGAGTTGGCAAAAATTCCGTTGTTTGGGTTTTTTTATAAACGTACGTGTATTTTGGTAGATCGAGGTGATGCCGAAAGCAGAAAGCGTGTTTTTATGAGAGCTCAAAGACGATTAAAACAAGGTTTAAGTATTTGTATTTTTCCTGAAGGTATGGTGCCTGAAGAACATATTGATTTAGCCGAATTTAAAGATGGAGCTTTTAGACTAGCTATAAACCACAAAATACCGATAGTACCATTAACGTTTGCAGATAATAAAAAACGATTTTCTTATACTTTTTTTAGTGGCGGACCAGGTGTTTTAAGAGCAACCATGCATCAGTTTATATCTACATCAGATTTGAGTGTTAATGATACTAAGTCCTTAAATGAAAAGGCTAGATCAATTATATTAAAACAATTAGAAAAATTTAAATGAAAAAACCACTCTTGGCACAGAGTGGCTCTTTTAATAGCTATTTTTCTTCTAAAAAAGAAAAATAACTAAAACTTAGAATTTATAACTTAATCCAGAATATAACCCTATGATATAAGGGTTAAACTCTCCAGATGTATTATTGTAAGCATTAATTTGATATTTAAAAGTTGGTTCTAGATTTAACTGAAGATGTCTAGAAAAATTGTAATATAATCCCACACCGAAGTTAGTAGAAAAGCTCACAGAATTTAAATTATTAGCTTCTCCTATCTTAGTTTGATTTCCTTCGAATTCAGATATTAACTCGTTATCGTCTAAAAAGAAAGAACTAACGCCACCAATAATATTTAAACTAATTTTTTTATTTATTAAATTATACTCTACTTCTAAAGGAACTTCGAAATAAGATATACGTTGACTTAAAGAAACATTTCTAACAAAACCTATATTTGGTACCTGTAAAAAAGATTCGTTTCCGCTAATAACGTTTATGTCCAAGTTATTAATTTTATTTAATCTAACGTTTCTCATAACTTTAGGGTTGTTACTTACGTTTTGATAAACAATTACAT
>Ga0105235_100162_pt1 | contig 26641 bp, 29 predicted proteins | sample Virmet3819_2500_FD_90059 | JGI IMG/M metagenome (GOLD analysis project Ga0105235, IMG submission 90059) | Marine viral communities from the Southern Atlantic ocean transect to study dissolved organic matter and carbon cycling - metaG 3819_2500 | ecosystem: Environmental > Aquatic > Marine >... | reverse complement strand
TTGTTTTTGTCTAGAAAACTTAAAAACTCTTCAAGTTTTAAATCAGGATTATTAAGTAATTTTTGATAAATAAAGTAAAAAGCGCCAACAACTATACTTAATTTGATAAGTACAAAAAAGAATTGCTTAGTTTTGTAAGGTAAGCTACTATTCATCTTATTTTTTCTGAAATGCTTGCAAAATAAACTAAAAAACACACAATGTTATCAAGATTTAAAATCATTTGTTTGTTAGCTTTTTTGATGTTTGGTTTAACCACAGTAAAAGCACAAATAGAAACTAGTAAATGGAAAGCTCTAATTGCTGTAGGTGTAAATAGCCCAAGTCAAGATGGATTTGTAACGCCTTTTGAGGCTAACGGATTAAATTTTCCGACCATAAATTTAGGAGTTCAGCATATGTTTACTAATCAATTAGGAGCTAAAGTAGATTTTGGGTATAATAGATTTGTAAATGCCGATAATACACCAGATTTTAAAGTAAACTACACACGTGTAAATGCACAGTTTGTTTATGATGCTACACCAGATTTTACGTTTTTACCATTTGGTACAGGTGTAGTTTTTCATGTTGGTCCTGGTTATTCTATGATAAAACCTTTAGATGCTTATGGCGATAATAAAACGTCTTATTTAAATGCTATGGGCGGAATGGAATTTCATTACGGAATAAGTAGAACTGTTTCTGCATATATCGACGCATCTTACATTATGGGATTTGCAAGTGATTTTGATCCAATAACTGAAGGTTATGGATCGTTTAACGGAAATTTATTAACCGTAACTGTTGGTGTTGCAGTATCTTTAAGCGGTTGCGCAACTTGTAATTAATGGCAAAAGAACAAATTATATTAGGTATTGATCCCGGAACAACCATTATGGGTTTTGGCTTGATTAAAGTTGAAAATAAAAAGATGAGCTTTTTACAACTTAACGAGCTAGACTTAAAAAAATACGACGACCATTACTTAAAATTGAAATTGATTTTTGAAAGAACTATAGAATTAATCGACACGCATCATCCTGATGAAATCGCTATTGAAGCACCTTTTTTTGGTAAAAACGTACAAAGTATGCTGAAGTTAGGTCGTGCGCAAGGTGTTGCTATGGCGGCAGGATTAAGTAGAGAAGTACCAGTTACCGAATATTCGCCAAAAAAAATTAAAATGGCAATTACAGGTAATGGTAACGCTAGTAAAGAGCAAGTAGCAAAAATGTTGCAAAGTTTGTTAAAGCTAAAAAGTTTGCCAAAAAACTTAGATTCTACCGATGGTTTAGCCGCAGCAGTCTGTCATTTTTACAATCAAGGTCGCGTAGAAATTGGTAAAAGCTATTCAGGTTGGGCAAGTTTTGTAAAACAAAACCCAACAAAAATCAATAAACAATAAACAGTTATCAATGTCTAAACAAGCAAATAATCCTTTAGCTGATAAATCTTATCAATTAGCTCTTCAAATTGTTAATGTTTATAAAGAATTAACTAATTCAAAAAAAGAGTTTATCTTATCTAAACAATTATTAAGATCTGGTACGTCCATTGGAGCTAATGTTACAGAAGCAAACGGTGCAATATCAAATGCTGATTTTTCTGCTAAAATTTCAATTGCTTATAAAGAAAGCTTAGAGACTAAGTACTGGTTAAGCTTACTTAAAGATTCAGATTTTTTAAGTAAAATAGAGTTTGATAAATTACACTCAAACACTGACGAACTATCAAAAATATTATTTTCAATACTTAAAAAAACAAGAATAAATAAAAAACCTTAACTGTTAGTTGGTCACTAATCATTGATATCTGATAATTTGTAAATTGACTACTGCTAATTGTTTACTGTTAATTGTTTATTGACAACTGATATGTCTGGCATCTACATTCACATACCATTTTGCAAACAAGCCTGTTATTATTGCGATTTTCATTTTTCGACATCATTAAAAAAGAAAGATCAATTAATTTCTGCTTTAGCAAAAGAGCTTCAACTTCGTAAAGATGAATTTAAAAATACAACTGTAGAAACCATCTATTTTGGTGGTGGTACGCCAAGTCTATTATCCATTGAAGAATTACAATTTTTAATAGATACGGTACATGAAAATTACTCAGTAGCAACGTCACCAGAAATTACTTTAGAAGCCAATCCAGACGATTTATTTGAAGAGAAAATTATAGAATTATCCCAATCTCCAATCAATAGACTAAGTATTGGTATACAATCCTTTTATGAGAAGGATTTAAAACTCATGAATCGTGCTCACAATGCAGAAGAAGCAAAAAAATGTTTAGAAATTGCAACCCAATACTTTGACAATATTAGCTTAGATTTAATTTATGGGATACCAAATAGTACATCGCAAGAATGGTTAAATAATATTGAAACAGCGCTAAGTTTTGGCGTACCACATATTTCAAGTTACGCACTAACTGTCGAGCCTAAAACAGCATTAGCAAATTTTATTGACAAAGGAATTATTGACGATGTTGATGATGAGGTCGCTCATCAACAATTTCATCAACTTATAGAAAAATTAGAAGATGCAGGTTTTGAACATTATGAGCTGTCTAATTTTGCAAAACCAGGTTATTATAGTAAAAATAATAGTGCCTATTGGTTAGGTAAACCATACATTGGTATTGGTCCATCAGCACACAGTTTTAACGGTGACCAACGTGCTTGGAATGTAAAAAATAATTCCATTTATATAAAAAAAATTGAAGAAAATGTCCTGCCATTAGAGATTGAAACATTGACAAAAAATGATAAGTATAATGAGTTTGTCATGACTGGATTAAGAACAATTTGGGGCGTGTCATTATCAAAAATAGAAGACAAGTTTGGGCTTCATTATAAAAATTTCTTAATAAAAGAGGCTCAGTTTTATATCAATGAACAATTATTGTATATTGAAAAAGACAGCTTAAAAGCTACAAAAAAAGGAAAATTTTTAACTGACGGAATAGCAAGTGAGCTATTCATGTTAAATTAATTAGATGAAAACAGTAATTACAATAAACACTATAAAATACACAATAGACTTATCTAAACCTTTAGATATTTCTATGTCAATTAGAGGATCAAAGGATAACGCAAATGCATGGTATATTGAAGAGCCTAAAATTGAACCAGCGCAAATAGGCGAGTGGAGTGCAAGTGTAAAAGAAGGTGCGTCTATTAACTTTAATAATATTAAATTTAATCCGCATGCACACGGTACACATACCGAGTGTGTTGGACATATTACCGAAAAATTTTATAGTATTAATAAATGTTTAAAAACTTTTTTCTTTAGAGCAGAGGTAATCACTGTAGCACCAGAAAAAATAGGCGAAGATTATGTGATTTCTAAATCGCAATTAAAATTTTTACTAAAACAACGTAAGCCAGAAGCTTTGGTTATTCGTACAATGCCAAACACAAAAGATAAGCTTTCTAGACAATACTCTAATACTAATTGGCCTTACTTAACCGAAGATGCGGCAGAATTTATAAAAAAAATAGGTGTACAACACCTTTTGGTAGACTTACCAAGTGTAGATAAAGAAAAAGATGAAGGTAAATTATTAGCGCATAAAGCGTTTTGGGATGTTAATGGTAAGATTAGAAAAAATGCAACTATAACTGAGTTTATTTACGTGAAAAATAAAATAGAAGACGGTAAATACATTTTAAATTTACAAATTGCACCTTTTGAAAACGATGCTACACCAAGTAAGCCTATTCTTTATAAAATAGAATAAAATGAAATCTGTTTTAAAACTAGAAGAATTATTACAATTCGCATTAGGTATTTACTTGTTTTCTACCTTAAGTTGCACTTGGTGGTGGTTTTTGGTATTAATTTTGCTACCCGATATTGGTATGTTAGGCTATTTAGTAAATACAAAAACAGGAGCATCAACTTATAATGTGTTTCATCATAAAGGGCTAGCAATTTTATTTTTTTTAGCTGGAATTTATTTTGAAATCGAAGTCATGCAATTAATAGGAATCATTCTGTTTTCTCACGCTGCTTTAGACCGGATTTTTGGTTACGGACTTAAATATGCCGATAATTTTAAAAACACATATTTAGGACATTTATAATGGAAATTTTTATCTCATTAATCATCGGTGGACTTGTTGTATTAGGCATAACTACCTATGTAAAACACTTTAAAAACAAGAAAAAAGTAACATCACAATCGGTTATACTTTTAGATAAGATTAAAAAAGTTTGCAAGTTTATTACTGTAGAAGGCGATTTTGCCGAAATCTACCATTATGAAGATGTAAAAGAACGCTTTTTAAAACTAGTCTTAAGTCGTAAAAAAGCATTAGTAGTAATAAATGCGAAAGCACATGTAGGTTTTGATTTTAATAAAATAAGTCTAGAAGCAGATCAAAAAACAAAAACAGTGATTATTAAAAGCTTTCCGCAACCAGAAATATTGTCTATAGAAACTAACTTAAATTATTACGATAAAAAAGATGGTTATTTTAATAAGTTTGAAGCAGCAGATCTTACAGCTTTAAATGAAGAAGCAAAACAACATATCTTAGAAAAAGTTCCAGAAAGTGGTTTATATAATGTTGCAAAACAAGAAGCTTTAGAGTCTTTACAATTAATAGAAAATATTGTAGAAACTATTGGTTGGACATTAGATTATCAAAATTTAGTCTTGGATACAGACGATATTAAAAAGATAAGAGAATAGCTACGAAAACGTTTGAAATGGGTGTATTTCATCGAAAAAGGAGTCAGTTTTCTTTGTATTAACATCAAATCTTATTACCTTTTAAGTATTAATAATCAAAACCAAAGCTATGAATAGATTATTACTCTACTTAAATGATACTTTAGAAAGTTTAGATATTCCTCCAATTATCAAAAATGATAGTCGAGAAATTAATAAAACAAATAAGAAAAACTCTAAAAAAGTTAAATTAAAAGAAATTAAATAAGCACTATATTTATGCATGAATATAGAGCAATTACACCAATATTGTCTTCAAAAACCAAAAGTAGAAGAAACATTTCCTTTTAATCAAGATACCTTAGTTTTTAAAGTTTTAGGTAAGATGTTCGCCTTAATCCCTTTAGATAAATGGGAAGCTGGAGAAGGCTCCATTTCACTTAAATGTGATCCACAATATGCGTTAGAGTTACGTGATGAGTATGATAGCATTGAAGGTGCTTTTCATATGAATAAAACACACTGGAATACGATTTATGTGTATAAAGGTGAACTTTTACCAGAACTCTTATTTCAACTCATAGATCATTCTTATAATCAAGTGGTTAAAGGTATGTCCAAAAAAATGCAACAAGCGTTGAAAGAATAATTGCACAACAACTCAAATAAATGTATCATTGCAAATATTCAAAAACACATAAAATCTTCACATCATGAGCGTACTTCAAATGTTAAAAGATAGAAGTCAATCAACTTGCGAGTTGTGTGGATCTTCTTCAAATTTACAACAATACACCATTCCGCCATCATTAAATGAAAGCGTAGATACTTGCGTTTTGGTTTGTGATACGTGTTATAATCAAATTGAAAAAAACACCGATATGGATCCAAACCATTGGCGTTGTTTAAACGATAGTATGTGGAGCGAGCATGTTGCTGTCCAAATTATGGCATGGCGTATGTTACAACGATTAAGAGGCGAAGGTTGGCCAAAAGATCTGTTAGATATGATGTATTTAGATGAAGACGCTTTAGCTTTAGCACGTGCAACAGGTGAAGATAAAGATGAAAGCGAAAAAATTATACATCGTGATGTTAATGGTGTTTTACTAGAAAACGGAGATAACGTTGTTTTAATAAAAGACCTAAAGGTTAAAGGTTCTAGTATGGTTGCCAAACAAGGAACAGCAGTTAGAAACATACGTGTAGATCATGAGAATGCTAACTATATTGAAGGTAAAGTTGGCGGACAACAAATAGTGATTATCACAGAATATGTAAAAAAGAATTAATATTTTTAAAGTGAAGAAAAGCCCGATTTTTAATAAGAAAATCGGGCTTTTTTTACAATAATTTTTGCTGACTTTTATAAAATGCGTCTGCTTGCAATTGCATAAGTTCTCTAGCTTTTTTGCGTTTAAATTGATATAATTCGTCTTCTTTAGATAAGTCTGTATACACTTTATCGTTAATTTTAAAGTCGGTTTGTAGAGCTAATTTACGTTCTTCAACGCGTTGTTGTACTACTATTTTTACAGCAGTTTCTTGATCTTCTAGTTTAAAATCATATTCACTTCTAGGTGAAATTAATTTTGCGAAAATTGGAGCAGTTTCAATAGCTAAAAATAACAAGAATATAAAAAACGAAGGTAACCAAGGTAATTTGTTTAATGCATTAACACGAGCCATTAGACCATCAAAACCATCAATTATAGGTTGCGTATTATCAACTTGAGTTTCATAATTATTTTGAAGTTGCTGTAGTTGGGTTTCTATTGCTGCAATTTTTGCTTTGTTATCTATTTTTAGTTGTTCTAATTGGGCTAAAGCAGCATCGTGTTTGTCTCTCTTTTCTTTATAAACAGGACCTTTACCCAGTTTTTTTGTTCCTGCAGTACCTTCGGCTTCACTAATATAGGTATTGTAAAGTGCATTAACTTCGGCTTCTTTGGTGTCAATTTCGGACTTTAAATCTTCGATGTTTTGCTTTAGTTCTGTTTCTTTAGGAGAAAACTGAAGCGCAATTTGTTCTTGGTTTTCAAGTGTCATTGCATTTTTTTCTTCTAGTAAAACTTGGTTGATTTCTTTTTCAAAAATCTTCATTTCTAAAGGTTTTGATATAACTATAGCAATAATTAAAGCTAAGATTAATCTTGGTAATGCTTGCAAAAATTCATCTAAAAAAGAATCTCTTTTCTTAATTGTAGACACTATAAAACGATCTAAATTAAAAATGAGTAATCCCCAAATTAGTCCAAAAAAGATGGCTGTAAAAAGATTGTCAAAAACTGTGTAAAGCGCATAACCAGAAGCGATAAATGCCATTAGTGCTGTAAAAAAGACCGTTGCGCCAATACCTGCGTATTTGTTTTTTTCGCTTGAAGAAGCATTGTTTAGGATGTTAATATCTGCGCCAGAGCAAATAATAAAAAAGTGTTGTAACATGATGTGATTGTGTTTTGATTGATGGATGATATCTATAAGAACGCAAAGAGGATTAAAATGTTACATTTTTTGAAATAAAAAAACCTCAAATCAATTAGAGTTGAGGTTTTTATGAATTTATCCTAAAGAAATTTTAATGTATTTCTTTAAGCTTTGATATCATATTTTTAGATTTTTTTATCATGGATTCTAATTCATTAGTTTTACCCGATATAGTGAAGTTAACTCTATCAATAATATTTTGATCAAATATAACTTTCTTGTTGTAATTAAAGCTAAGTTTAATTAGATCTTCGGGACTATTATCTTTAAAAATTGTTTTTAATGCATCCCAATCGAATTTGGTTAATTCTTCAATATTGTCTGCGTTAACCGTTAAATTAGAGGTGTGTATTTTGTTTTTTAAATGCTTATCTTCCGTATAACTAACGTTGTGTGATGAGTGATTAATTATTGTTTCAATAGCATTGTCATAAATATGAACTGTTGAAACTCCATTATTAGTATTTGAAGATATATTTAAATTCTTATTCTCTTTTAAAAGTTTTATAACTTTATCAGAGGTTATTTTTTCATCGTTATAATAAAAAGTAGCGCCTTTTTTTGCCATTTCTACAACGGTGTCTAAAGGCGATTTTGGTTTTGGTGGCGCAGGTGGTTTTGGTTCCTTTTTTAAATTTTTAGGCATTGGAGGTTCAGGTATTTTAATTGGTTTGCCATCTACTATTTTATATTTTCTGTAGTATTCTTCACTAATCTTTTCGTAGTTCTCTATTTGTTCTTTTGTTGCATTTTGAGGAATTGGTGGTGGCGGTGGCGGAATTAATTCATTATCTTTTTTTCTTGGTTTTTCTGTTATAACTACAAGCATAGGCGATACTTTACTGCTATCTTCAAGTTTTATGTCAAAGTATTGTATAGTAGTACCATTTTCAGCATCTAATAAATACTTAATAGCTTCTTCATTAAGTAAATTTCCTTCAACTTTTACTGTTGGTTTCCCTGGTACTTTAAACTTAAAATTTAATACTTTTTTTTCTGTAGTTACGGCAACTTGACTTGCTCGTATCATTTTTTTATTGGCGTAAATAGGATCACCTTTAAAAACTGAAAAACCTAGCATTGGGTATTGTTTGTCTTGTCTAACTTCTTCTTTTTTTACAACATTAAAAGTATGGTCTTTATTTGGTGCTACTTTATGTGTTTTGTCATTGATAGTAATGCCATCACTTAGAACCATTGATTTACATAAGCCTTCTAATTCTTTAGCTACTTTTTCTAAAATAGAGTAATCTAGACTTTTACCTTTTGTGTTTATTTGTAATTCAACATCTTTTTTATCAAATAAGTCTATAAAATCTGTTCTCAATTTTTCTAAACTAGTTGACTTGCCATTTAGTCTAAGAGATAACGGATTTTGATTGATTGTTAATGTTGGTGTTTTTACTAAATTTTCTTTAGTATTAGATGATAAATTAATTTTAGGTTCAATACTTTTTTCAACCTCTTTAGTTTGACTAAAACTAAATAAAAGCAAAGCCAATACAGGTAGTAGTAATAGGCTTCTAAACCATTTTGTTCTTTGTGATGTTTGAGTGTTCATAATTGTTAAACGTTTTTTGATTGATGAATAATTGATAGCATTAACTAATGCTAACTCTTTTTGGTTTGATGAGAACCTTAACAAGAGATTTTGATAATCTTTTAAGTTAAAACCACTTCTTAAAACTTGTTGATCGGCTAAAAATTCGTGGTTAAGTTTGATGTCTTTTTTTATAAAGTAGAGTAGTGGATTAAACCAAAAGATAATTTGCAAGATTTCTATAAACAAGATGTCTAAACTATGTTTTTGTTTGGCATGTGCTTGCTCGTGTAGTAAAACTTCTTGCGGAATGTCGTTATTTTCAAAAGCAGATTTATTAAGAAAAATATAGTTGAAAAATGTATGCGGAATAACTAATTTTTCAATTAAAACGTTTATAAAAACATGGGTTTTTACCTTTTGATGTGTTTTAATTTTAGATGAAATTTTAATTAGATTTAAAATAAATCGCATTGTAAATACAATGACACCAATAGTATAAATCGTCCATAAAAGTGCTGGTAAAAATGTATTGGGTTGTTCTTCTGTAATTGTCGGTAATTCTGCAGGAAAATATGGCGGCGTTGTCAAACTTTCTGGATAGTAAACACCAAAATCAAAAGTTGGTTCTACATATTTAATAAATGTAATAAAAGGTATGATTGCCGATGTTAAAAGCGCAGCTAATAGATAAAATCTTTTAAAATGATGATGGTTTAATGGCTCTAAAACTATTTTATAAAATAGCATTAAAATAGCCAAACAAGCCGATGATTTTAATAGCAGAATACCCATGATTATTTGTTTTTAATTTGGTTGTCTATAATAGCGCGTAGTTCTTCTAATTCTTCTTTTGTTAAATCTGTTTCTTGAGTAAAAAAAGAAGCAAATTGTGTACTACTGTTATTAAAAAAGTTTTTAATTAAACCATTTACATGCTTAGAAAAATAGTCTTTCTTTTTAACTAAAGGATAGTATTGTCTTGAGTTTCCAAATTTTTTATAAGCCACAAAACCTTTGTCTGTCATACGTTTTAAAAGCGTCGCAACTGTTGTGTTTGCTGGTTTTGGTTCAGGATAGGCATCTAGCAAGTCTTTCATAAACCCTTTTTCTAGTTGCCATAAATAACTCATTAATTCTTCTTCAGATTTTGATAACTGCATGTTCTATATTTTTAGAATAACTTCTACAAATGTAGAATATAAAAATGAATTCTACAAATGTAGAACGAATTTTGAGTAGAAAAAAATTTATTTCTTTCGTGTTCTAAGACTTTCTATAATAACGGTAGAAAGGATTAATAATCCGCCAAAAAAAGTGTTCCAAGTTGGGATTTCATTTAAGAAAAAGTAAGCAATAATAATCCCAAAAATAGGCTGTGTGCTACCAATAATACTAGCTGTACTCACTTTAAAATGATTTAAACTTTGAACAAATAAAGTATGTCCTAAAGCTGTAGTGACTAACGCTAAAATAATCACATAAGGATATTGGGTTACCATATTAGAGCTGTCTAAGAAGATTAATACAGGCGATAACATTATACCCATAATTAATAATTGATAAAACATTAAATGACTACCGTGATAAGTAGTTACATATTGTTTCATTATTAAAATACGAAGTGCATAACACAAAGCAGATACCAATCCGAAAAATATGCCTATAAATGCGTCGTTTTCAAAGTCTATTTCTGGAGATAAAATATAAATACCTAAAAGTACCATTGCACCAAGTATAAGGTGCATAATATCAAATTTAGTTTTAGAAAATAATGGCTCTAAAAGTGCTGTGATTATCGGGAACGTAAACAGCGATAACATACCAATTGCAACACTAGATTTTTGCAGTGCAATAAAGTAAGTAATCCAATGTAAAGCCATAAAGATGGACGCAATTATAAATCCACCTAAATCTTTTTTGGTATGAATCTTTAATTTGATGTTTTTATACTTGCAATAACCCAATAAAATTAGCATTGCCAAAATGCTTCGCCACCAAATTGTTACTGGAGCAGGCATATCTATGTATCTACCTAAAGCACCAGAGGTACTTATTAAAAAAGTAGCAAAAGTAAGTTCTAAAACATGCTTAAAATGTTGGTCTTTCACTTTGGGTTAGTTGTGTTAGCGATTGTAATGACATCCTTAATTTTGCTGCCATATATGGCAAAATTAAGATATAATGAAAAGCGCGACCACCTTTTGCCATTAGAAGCAAAAGGTGGAAACACCCAAATTTTATTTATGTAGTTCTGTAAAATATTGATAGAAATACGGAATAGTTTCTATGCCTTTTAGATAATTCCATACTCCAAAATGTTCGTTTGGACTGTGTATCGCATCGCTATCTAGACCAAAGCCCATTAAAATGGTTTTACTTTTTAGTTGCTCTTCAAAAAGTGAAACAATAGGAATACTTCCGCCACTACGTTGTGGTATAGGTGTTTTTCCAAAAGTTTGTTTGTAAGCTTTACTTGCAGCTTGATAACCAACACTATCTATTGGCGTTACGTAACCTTGTCCGCCATGATGTGGTTTTACAAGTACTTTTACACCTTCTGGAGCAATGTTTTCAAAATGTGTTTTAAATAGTTGGGTGATCTCTTCCCAATCTTGATTTGGTACTAATCGCATTGATATTTTTGCATAAGCCTTGCTTGCAATAACGGTTTTTGCACCTTCGCCAATGTATCCGCCCCAAATTCCGTTAACGTCTAAAGTTGGTCTAATGCTGTTACGCTCGTTAGTTGTGTAGCCAGCTTCACCATAAACAGCATCAATATCTAATGATTTTTTATAAGCGTCTAAAGAAAAAGGTGCTTTTGCCATTTGCGCACGTTCTTCTTGGCTTAATTCTTCAACTTTATCATAAAAACCAGGAATGGTAATGTGATTATTTTCGTCATGAAGCGAAGCAATCATTTTTGTTAATACATTTATTGGATTGGCAACTGCACCACCATATAAACCAGAATGTAAATCGCGATTTGGACCAGTGACTTCAACTTCTACGTAGCTTAATCCACGTAAACCAGTTGTAATTGAAGGCACATCTTTAGCAATCATACCAGTGTCTGAAATTAAGATCACATCGTTAGCTAATTTTTCACGGTTTTCTTTAACAAACTTTCCAAGATTAACGCTACCAACTTCTTCTTCACCTTCGATCATAAATTTAACATTACACGGTAAGCAATTATTTTTGGTCATAAACTCCATTGCTTTGACGTGCATGTACATTTGTCCCTTGTCATCACAAGCGCCACGTGCAAAAATTGCACCTTCAGGATGTAAGTCCGTAGGTTTTATTACAGGCTCAAAAGGTGGCGAATGCCATAAATCTAGAGGATCTGGTGGTTGTACATCGTAATGACCGTAAACTAAAACGGTTGGTAAATTTTTATCAATTATTTTATCTGCATAGACAATAGGATAACCATCGGTTGGGCAGATTTCTACGTGGTCACAACCAGCTTTTTTTAAACTTTCTGCTACAGCATCTGCAGTATTAAAGGTATGTTCTTTGTAAGCAGAATCTGCACTAATAGAAGGGATTTTTAAGAGTTCAATTAGCTCGTCAATAAAGCGTTGTTTGTTGTCTTTTACGTATGTTGAAATGTTTTGCATAAGAGAATTTTATGATTTATGTAAAAGTACAAAAAGCAAATCAAAAAAATCTGCTATTAACTTGTTTGTAAATTGAAACTATTGATTATATTTGCAATCCGAAATTAACGGAAACAAGTTGCAGGCGTGGTGGAATTGGTAGACACGCTAGACTTAGGATTAAACCAAATAAAAAGTGTTAAAATATTAAAATGCGGGCGTGGTGGAATTGGTAGACACGTCAGACTTAGGATCTGATGCCGCGAGGTGTGGGAGTTCGAGTCTCCCCGCCCGTACAAAAGCCGAAGAGAAATCTTCGGCTTTTTTCATTTGAAAATAGTGGCTAAAAATAGGGCAGGTACAACATAGGTACAACATTTTGCTTTTTTTTGGTGCTAATATAAAATGATATGCTTTTTAATTTTTTGACATTAAGTGCTATGAAAAACTCTTTATTTCAATAAAGTCTAGCGTTTTTTTATCATTCTATTCAAAAAACAGTCTCTTTCAGTTACTTTACTCTTGTCCCAAAAAAAGCATAAATATGGGACAAATTCTTGTATTTAAACATCTACATTCTTCAACGAATAAAAGTTAGAATTGAGCATACTTTAGGGTGAAGTTTATTATCATACAATATTACCGCAAGTTAAACTCATAAAATACTTCCATCAAAAGACTACGGCATAAAGCCAACGCTTCTTCCACTACTCATTTATTCCGTTTCCTTTTGAGCCAAGATTTTATCTTCCGTTTGGTTTCTGCTCAAATATTGTTTAATCAAAAATTTGAGTATTATGACAACAAAAGCGAGTACCACAAAAAAGCGCAGTCGAACAAAAGTAGCTGCCAAAAAAGAAGTGAACGGAAAAAAAGTCCAGGCACTTAAAATTGAGAATCTGCCTATTGCAAAAGTCAAACCCGACCCGATGCAACCCAGAAAAACGTTTGATGAAAAGTTGCTAGAACAGCTTTCAGAAAGTATTGAGAAGCACGGCGTACTACAACCTATTACGGTAAGGAAATCCAAAAAAGATTATATCATCGTAATGGGCGAGCGTAGGTATCGTGCCAGTAAGTTAGCTGGCAAGAAAACGATACGCTGTATTGTAAGAACGTATAAGGACGATGATGTTCTGGAAATTCAAATCATTGAAAATCTACAAAGACAGGATGTTGAACCTACCGAAGAGGCCGAAGCAATTGCCTTTCTGAGTGAAAAGTATGCACCTGCTGAAATTGCAAAGCGATTGGGCAGAACAGACAACTTTATAAGACAACGCCTAAAGTTAGCAGGATTGATAGAGGGCTTTAAGCACTTTGTACGAAATGGCGAAATGACCATATCCTTGGGCGTAGGTGTAGCGCTCTTTGAACCAGAAGAACAGCAGATGATGTTGGAAACTATGGGCGAGGATTTTAATGCACATCAGATAAACAGGATGATTAAAGACCAGACCTACGATTTGGAAAAAGCATCCTTTGATGTAGCCGATAAAAAATTGGTCCCAAAAGCAGGGTCTTGTGTAGAATGTCCTTTCAATGCTGCAAATCAAGGTAATCTGTTCGGCGAAGGAAAAATGGTCTGTACAAAATCAGCCTGTTTTGAAACTAAGAAAAGTAAATCGTTCTTAAACCTGATTAAGAAATCAAAAAAAGAGAACATCCTGCTAATTCCTGAGATACGACAGTATTGGGCAGATGACGAAAACAATCAGCTCATAATATCACAATTGGAAAAGAATGGATTGAAAGTCTATTTACTGGACGATGTTGAAATCTTAGAAAATCCGATTGAGCCAACAATCGAGGGTATCAAGATAGAATATCAGCATTACGATTATTCTGAAGATGAATTAAAGACAGAATTGGATGAAGCAATGCATAATTATAAAGAAGCATTGGAAAAATTCAATTCAGCAAAAGAAGATGGATTTGTAGATGGTGTTATTTTCCATCCTGAAACGTACAGGAACAAAGAGGTCTTTGTAACGATTATTGAAAAATCAAAGAACGATTCTACGGAATATTCGGCACCATTGGCCAACAGGAAAATGGCAGATTGTACGCCTGAAGAACAAATCGTCAAAATCAACGAAAGAGAAATCCGTAAGAAGCAAATAGAGAACAACAAGCAGTTTGAAGAAGTTGTGCAGATGATTCGTGAAACGAAATATATCGATACGAAGAAGACACTTTCAACGGATGAAATGTCGGCATTCTCGATATCGCTCTTTGAAAATAATGTGGACTATATGAGCCAACAAAAGTATTTCTCAAAGTTCTTGGGCGACACTTCAAAGATGACCAAAGTTGAAATGGTCGATAATTTCAAGAAGAAGTTCAAAAAGGAAATCTTTCACAAGTTGATACGCTATATGCTAACAAAGCAAGTGCATTTTGGCGAAAGCAATCACGTCAATAATCTGACAAACATTTCATTTTACAACGCAATGCAAGGATATTACAAATCCAAGATTGCCAGCATAGAAAAAGAATATGCCGAAAAGAGAGACAAGCGTGAAGCACGTTTGAAAGAGCGTATCACAGTTCTTGAAAAGCAAATTAAGGAACTCAACGATTAGCTTTTGTTGTTTGAAGAAGGGTCGGCATTCGTGCTGGCCCTTTTTCTTTTTTATGATAGTGTTTTAAAAGATGGGTTGATAAGGAAGGGGTTATCAATCAATAGTTAGCGCAAAGGTAAACTCGTAAAATACACCCATCAAAAGACTACGGCATAAAGCCAACGCAACATCCTACGCTTATTTATTCCGTTTCCTTTTGAGCTGAGATTTTAGCTTCCGTTTGAGTACTGCTCAAATATTGTTTAATCAAAATATATCATTATGAAACGAGTATCTGAAAAACCTAAAATTTCGCTACAAGAAGCTGAAAAGCATTATCAATCGAGTAGTGAAAATTATGACATTGATAGTGGGGAAAGCCATTTCGCTTACTACAGGGATAAGCATCCCAACTATTACCGAGTATTATCACAAAATGTTTAATCTAAATTCAAAAGCTATGTATTTACAAAATTTGCAACAGGATGAAATCTTTGTTCCATCAGAAATGAAATCCTTAAAAAGTCTGACACAGATGGAATCCCGAAGAGGACTTGAAAATGCCATTATCTCAAATGGCAAAATCGTCAACGTGGTATCGAACAGCTATGGCCACATTCCGAACCAACTGTTCTTCAAGAAAGCTGAAGAAATGCTGACCGATGCACAGCTGAACTTTCACAAACGCACCATCAACAAAAATGACAGGTCGTTCATTACCGACTTTATCATCGACGACAAAAGCCAGTTTACCGTCAAGAACGATAAGGACTTGATATTACCGATGCTTCGGTTCAAAAACTCGTATGACGGAAGTGAAAAAACTTCTGGACACTTCGGGTTTTATAGAGAAGTATGTTCAAACGGACTACACGTTTCTCAGGCAGAAATCGAGTTTTCCATCAAACATAGTAAGAACAATACGCACCTTATTATGCCAAGGTTGAACAATCTATTCGATAAATTTCTGGACAATGAATTCTACACCATTACAAAGAAATTAGACAAGATGAAAGAATTTAAAATCATCGATACACAGGAATTTGTGAAAGCGATTCTTGACAGGACGAAACTGTTCCGGTATGAATGTAGCGACAAGAACAGCGACCCGTCGAAAAAATCTCGTGAGGTCATCGAAATCTTAAACTATGAAGCTTTGTTGCTCAATGAAGAACCAAATCTTTGGTTAGGTTACAATGCGTTTAATTCAGTACTTCATAATGTCTTAAAGAAAAGCTTTGGCCAACAAGAACGATTGGATAAAAAGCTGTTTAATGAAGTCTATGCTATGGCATAAAGCCAAAAGGTTCATCCAGTACCTTAAACTGGATTTTTTTGTGCTTGCTATTTATAGGTTTAAAAGCAATACCGTTCAGCACATTCCCCTACATTTCGCGAAAAGCTTCATTCCGGGAAAAGCGCTTTCCTATAATAATCTTGGACACAACTTCAAAGCTTCCGTTTTCCATTCCACTTGCCCGTTCATTCCCGAGAAAAGTCGGGAAGCGGTCAAACTGCATTCCAACCTACACCTTCAAAGTCAAGTCCGCTTTAAATCCTGCATAATGAGAATAAATAATTTTCTTAATCCGTTCAGCACATTCCCCTGCATTTCGCGAAAAGCTACATTTCGTGAAAAGAGCTTCATTACAAAGGTCTTGGACACAATCCCCAATTTTAGCTTTCCATTCCGCTAACCCTTCCCGCTATGCTGGGAAGGAACACTTCATTCCTTTGCCAAAATTGAGAATTAAGTCCGTTTTTCATCGGAAAGTCATCCCTTCGGTTTTCTTAACAGGATTTTCGGCGCGGTCTTCTTGAGCCCTCAATCGAAAATCCTTAAAAACCGAACCGCTGCCTTACATATTTTAAGGGGTTTATAATGGATAAAGCCTTTGTTGTTTTTCGGGGCGTCGAAAAACAGGCACGACATAACCAATTCTAATATAAACACAGCTGCTTATCTCGCTTAACTGTCGGTACGCTCAAACGCAACTGCGTTTAAAAGAATTGCTAATGCCCTTATGGAACTTGTCAAGACTATACAAGTTTTAGTGAAAAATAAGGTTTCTACTTCCTTGAAAATCTAAGGATTTTACTACGTCGCAAACACACCTGATTTTGCCCGAAAAGTCTTGACAAAACCCACTCTATCCATTGTGCAGTGCACAGAAGAAAAGAACAAACACCCCTTAAAATTTAATTCAGTTTAAAACAAATAGGGGAAATATAAACCAGTCTGATACAAAGCAGACACAAATCTTTTTATTATGAGTACTATTAGAAATCACGTACAGTTAATTGGAAACGTTGGACAAGAACCAACCATTACGAACCTTGAAAGCGGTAAGAAAGTAGCCCGCTTCTCACTTGCTACAAACGAGTATTACAAAGACAGTAAAGGCGAAAAGCAAACGGACACCAACTGGCATACCGTAGTAGCTTGGGGCAAGACTGCTGAAATCGTTGAGAAATTTGTCGAAAAAGGCAAAGAAGTTGGAATATCGGGAAAACTTAAAACCCGAAGCTATACAACTGATGATAACGAACAACGCTATGTTACCGAAGTTATAGCCGATGAAATCCTATTACTTGGAAGCAAGAGCGACAAGTAATCTTCAAAATTAAAGAGGGCGCACCTGTCGAAAGTTTCGCCCTCTTTTCATTATTCACACATTAAATATATGTACAATGAAAGCACAAGTTAACGAAATAAAAGAGCGATTGCAATATTTTAGTGGAACAGAAATGTTTTATCAAATCCCATTATTGCGAACCCGTTTTACGGACGGATTGAAATACTTATCCGAAGTAGCAGAATGTTTTTGGCTCATTACGGACACGTCCGTAATTGCAAAAAGTCTGATGAACCGAAGCGAATTTATCACAATCGACTTTAAAAGATTGTCCGAAGAAAAACAGGATTATTCGGGATATGAAGCCGAGATAATTTACAGCGATGGCAATGATAATATTTTGGAAAAGCAAGGATATAGAGCAACCGATTTTCCACTCGATGAACTGCGGTTATTTTTTGTAAATGATACGCTGATGTTACCAAGCGAATATTAAAATTTTGAAGCTATGATGTATATTAAATTTCAAGATTTGAGCGAGGAAAAACAAGAGGAACTTTTACAGGTTTCGAGAGAACACGTAACACATCTTTATGGGGAATCCATAAATAAATATGTGGAAGAAACTGGTGCAAATTATGAAAACTTGATTGACGAGGAAATGATTAAAAACTTATACACCTATAATTTCGTTTTCAACATTTAGCACTATTATATAGAGCAACGAACACCTCTAAAATTTTAGAGGTGTTTTTCTATGCAATTAACATATAGTCAAGAAAAAAACGTATCTTTATTTTGCTGAAATTCAGCATTCAAATTTAAGTAGGGTTATCCACTTTTCGACTTTCGCCGATAACCGTAGACATCGAAAAATAACATATCGGAAAATCATTTTCCCTGAAAATGGCAATCGGCTTTTTAGCCGGATTGTATGGATTTTTGTCACGCTTGCGCGTGACGAAAAGGAATAGCAAGAGGGTAACACGCTGCGCGATGTTTCGGATTCCTTTTCGTTTTCAAATTGCTGATTATCAGCGATTTGAACATATTTTAATTTCCTAACAATCAGCGATTTGCGACAAATGGGCTGTGAATGCCCATTTTTAGGGAAGATTTTGCGACAAATCGGCGAAATATGGACTCATTTATTGGAATTAGATTTAAAAAGGAAACTGCAAAACGTTTCCAGACTTTCTCACGCACTTACTTCAAATCGCACACAGAAGCTATGGCAGCAATGCTGGATTTTTTCTTCTATAATGAAATTTCGCCAAAGGAAAAATTAGGACCGACAGGACGCACCATTGAAGCGAAACTGCTCAAGAGAATTAATGCGGTCATTGCCATAATGCGAGATGTGGAAAAGACGCAAACCAAACCTACGGTGGCAATGATTCAATCTCTATTTGAAGCAGAAGAACCAGAAAAAAAACCACTCATTTTAGAGAAAAAAGTGACTGAGGAAAAGAAAAAAGTTCGTTTCCAAGAGAAGCGAAATTTGAAGAACGAACTATAAATTTTTAAGTTATGTACATTACAATCACACCGCAAAAATTGGATGCAAATTACAGTCAGAGTTCAGCCGATTTTGTGGGCTATTTAGAGAAGGAAAATGAGGGATTAAAAGAAGCTGATATGGAATATTTTTTTAATCAATATGGCGATGAGATTTCTGCTGAAGAAGTTATCAAAGAGATTGATGGCAACACCGCAAAATTGAAAAAGAAAGAACCTAAATTTTACTCGATTACAGTCAGTCCATCTAAGTATGAATTGAAGAGATTGCAGAACAGCAGTCAAGATTTAAAAACCTACACCAGAGAGATAATGAAGGGTTATGTTGCATCCTTCAATCGTGAAATAAACGGACGCCCCATAACAATTGATGATATAAAATATTACGCCAAAATTGAGCATCAACGCACCTTTAAGGGAACAGATTTTCAGATAAAAGGGAACCAACCTTTTGCCACAAAAATATTGCAGCTTAAAACCGAAATCAGAAATATTCAGAAAGGACGAGCTGAAGGGAATATTAAAAAAATGAGAAAAGAAATTGCCAACTTGGAACGCCAAGCACCACATCAACAAAATGGAAATCGGATAGTCCAGGGAATGGTAAAAGACGGAAACCAAAGCCATATCCATATCATTGTGAGCAGAAAAGACGCTTCCAATACATTTAGTCTTTCCCCAGGAAGTAAACACAAAGCATCGGAAGTTGAAATGCACGGTAAAAAAGTGAAACGAGGTTTTGACCGAGATACATTTTTCGCGAAAGCGGAAAAAACCTTTGACAAAACATTTGGCTACAAACGCAATTATGCTGAAACCTATAAGGCTCGAAAAACCTTTGTAAAAAACCCGAACCTATATTTTTCAACATTGATGAAATTACCAGCAAACGAAAAAGCCTTGGCTTTTAAAATGATTACAAAATCTGGATTGCCCATTGTACCGACCATTCCAATTAGCCAAGCTCAAATTGCACTTCGGATTTTTAAACGGTTAAGACGTGGCGCAGAAGTGGCCATAAAATCAAGTTCCATCGGAATCTAATGACTATGCAGATAGATAATCTAATAACGATACTTTCAATTATTGGTTTGGCTAGTACGGTTTTCTATATGCTATTTCGGCTAAGCAGATATGCGTTTCTTTTAAATATACTGTTACTTTCAACTTTGATATTCTATATGTCAGATACAAATGAATTAGTACCGCTAATGCTTTATTTGGTTTGTCCGCTTATGCTAATTAATATAGCGTTGTATGTTTTTCTGCACAAAACCGTAAAGCCTAAAAATGGCGATACCAAATATCGAGTCAGTTTTTCTACGAATAAAGGAAATTTCAAATTGGATAATATAAAACGTGGTGCGTCCGTCATCGGCTCTGCGGGAAGTGGTAAGACTGAAAGTGTGATTTATGGATTTTTGAAGCATTTCCGGAAAGAGCGCTTCTGCGGAATTATTCACGACTATAAAGATTTTGAATTGACCGAAATGGCATATCCACTTTTTAAGGATAACGATATGCCGTTTAAGGTCATTTCCTTCGATAAAATCATCCATCGGGTAAATCCCATTGCACCACGCTATTTAGAGAGCGAGGAAAGCGTAAACGAGGTTTCAAGAGTGCTAATTGAAAATCTTTTAGAGCAAAGAGAAAGTGGAACAACCGGAACTACAAAGTTCTTTAACGATGCCGCTGAAGGTTTGATTGGTGGGTTAATCTGGAAACTAAAAACTACCTATCCGCAATTTTGCACACTTCCTCATTTAATAGCTATCTACCAATACCTTGATACGGATAGCCTCGTGCAGTTTTTGGAAACCAACACCACATCGAGAGCAATGGCAGATGCTTTTATTAGTGGTAAGGATTCTGACAGACAGACCGCTGGTGTAAAAAGTACTTTGGCAAATGCGCTGAAACGAATTAGCACACAACGGATTTTTATGGCATTGTCCGCAGACGAAGTACCTTTGAATATTAATGGTGAGGATAATCCTGCCATAATTTCGGTAGTGAACAATCCAAAATATGAAACGTCTTATTCGCCAGTAATTGCAACCATTATTCACACTATTACAAAGCAAATGAGTGTGCGTAATTCCAAACCCTCATTTTTATTAATGGAAGAAGCACCAACCATTCGCTTGTTAAATATGCACCGCATTCCGGCAACATTGAGAAGCTACAATATTGCTACGATTTATGTAATGCAGGATAAAATACAAAACGATATGATGTATGGCGATAAGGCAAGCAAGGCAATTTTGAGTAATTTATCATACCAGTTTTTTGGTAAAGTAAACGACCCAGACACCGCCAAATACTACGAACGCTTTTTTGAAATCATCAAAGACCCAACCAAAAGCGTAAGTCGTGGTCATAATCTGGATTTTGATACACGTATTACCACAGGCGAAAAGGAAATCCCGAAAATACGAGCAGATGTATTTTTCAGGTTAAAGCAAGGCGAGTTTATTACGTATGCGGATGGGAAGGACAAGAAGGTACAGTTTAAACTGTCTAATATTAAAAGAGAGCTTCCGCAGGAAACGAAGCAGTATTCAAATGTTGATTTAGAAGCTAATTTTGAGAGGGTTTATGATGAGGCGAGGTCGATTTTTAAGTGATGGAGAAGTATAAATTTTCAAAGCGGAATATCTTAATAAGCTTCTTTATCCCTAAAAATTTACGTGATATATGTATATTTAGTTGCGATATAACTATACCTGCAAGCTGAAAAGCCAACCGCATATTCAAGCACATTTGTTTTTAGCCAACGCTAAATCCAACGCTCAAAAAAGCATTAGAGCTTAAGTTTCCCACCGCTCTTCTCACTGGAACCCAAAAAAAATAACTACATTTGGACAATTATTGTCCTGAATATATTTTCAGGAAAAATATAAGGAAATGAATACGAAACAATCGTTTGGAGAGTACTTGCGGAAATTGAGGGAAGACCAAAATCTTCCGATAAGAAAAGTTGCATCAAAACTTGACATTGACCCATCAACATTGGGGAAAATTGAACGTGGAGAAAGAAGTGCTAATAAAGAAATGCTTCCAGTTTTGGCGGAATTGTTCGGAATTGAGGAAAAAACTCTTGGACTTATTCTTTTTAGCGACAAAGTAGCTTATCAGATTATTGAAGAAGAAAATACCAACGAAATCCTGAAAGTGGCAGAAGAAAAAATTAAATATTTAAAAAATAAGAATCTTAAACAAGGTTCATTGGACTTGAAATAAATATGAACATTAAAGACCTTATTAAAAAATATCATTCGAATAGAGACGCATACCTAAAAGCGGACTACAACGAAACTCAGCTTAGGACTGATTTTCTTGACCCTTTATTTGAAATGCTTGGTTGGGATATTAAAAACTCGACTGGAAAGCCAACTAACGAACGTGAAGTCTTAGTTGAAGAAGGACTAAAAGCAGATGCTAGTTCTAACACAAAAAAGCCTGATTATACTTTTCGACTATTTTCAGAGCGAAAATTCTTTTTAGAAGCCAAAAAACCAAACGTAAAAATTGAAAACGATAACGAACCTGCAAAGCAAATACGTAGATATGGTTTTACCGCAAAACTTAAAATTTCAGTTCTATCAAATTTTGAATATTTGGCAATCTATGATTGCTCACAAAAAGTTGGAAAAGATGATGCAGTAACGAAATCTAGAATCAATCTTTATCACTATACAGAATATGAGTCAGCTTTTGAGGAAATCAAAAAACAACTAAGCAACCAAGCTGTTTATTCTGGAGAATTTGATGAAACTTGGAAAGAAATTGAAGAACAGTTAAAACTTTCAAGTGTAGATGATTTATTCCTTTCCCATATTAACGAATGGCGAATCGTTTTAGGTAAAGAGATTTACTCGCATAAACCTGAACTAAGCATTGAAGAATTAAACGATATTGTACAATCTTATATCAATAGTATCATATTTTTAAGAGTTTGTGAGGACCGAAATTTAGAAACCTATAAAATGCTTTTAAACTTTGCAGAAAATAATGATTTCGCTTCGCTTATCAAAAAATTCAAAGAAGCAGACAAAAAATATAACGCAGGCTTATTTAATCAACCGTTAACCGAAAAAGTAGTTTCTGATAGCTCTTCTGCATTTTGGGAAATCATCAAAGATTTATATTTCCCTGAAAGTACTTATTCCTTTTCAGTTTTTGCTTCGGACATTCTAGGGAACATCTATGAAATATTTCTTGGAGAACAACTAGCTATAGAAAACGGGCAAATTCTCTTAAAAAAGAAACCTGAAAATGTTGATAGGGATATTGTTACAACACCAACTTTTATTATTCAAGATATTCTAAGGCAAACAGTTGTAGAGCATTGCAAAAACAAAAATGTTGATGAAATTTTAAATTCATCATTTGCAGATATTGCTTGTGGTTCTGGTGCATTTTTACTCGAAACTTATCAATTACTTCAAGACACACTCGTAGATTTCTACTTATCAAGTGACCAAACAAAATTAATTCAGACATCAATAAACACTTATAAATTACCTTTTGCCCTCAAAAAGAAAGTTTTAGAAAGTTGCATTTTTGGAATTGACAAAGATTACAATGCAGTTCAAGCCTGTAAATTTGGCCTGTTATTGAAGCTTCTAGAAAATGAAGACAATGCAACAATAACAACACCTGCTTTACCAACTCTTGACCAAAATATTCAGTTTGGAAATAGCCTAATTGAGTCATCAGAAACAAATAAAAAAAATCAAGTTGAAATAAATCCTTTTAATTTTGGCAAAATTCGTTTTGACGTAATTGTAGGCAATCCGCCTTATATGGCTACAGAGCATATGAAAGAGTTTACACCTCTTGAATTACCTATTTATAAGTCAAAATTTGATTCATCTTGCAAACAGTTTGATAATAATTTGGGCGTTTCCCTGCGGGTCGGGCTATCCGCTAAATCTTTTTACTGCGAAACAGCAGTAAAAAGGATACCGCTTCTATCCCTAACGCAAACTAACGCACAAAAAAATAAATTATATGCTTAAACTATTTTCAACGCAATCAAAAAAACTTATAAAAGTTGTAGATAAATCAGAAGCTGAACTAAATATATTTCTATCTGAAAACTGGAATGATTTTTTTCCACAATACACTTTTATTAAAAGTGAATTTAGCATCGAAGGAAATGTTCGAAGCAGAGGAACTTCTGGAAGGATTGATATTCTTGCTTTCAATCCAAAAACCAATAAGTTTATTGTTTTTGAACTTAAAAAGAATAAAGATAAAAATATCAGAAATCAAGTAAGTGATTATAAAGATTATATCGAAGATAATTTCAGTCAAATCTATCTTATGTCTCTACAAACCTACAAAGCAGATTTACCACAGTTTGACCAAATTTCTCAAGAATCTATAGAAGTGGTTATGATTGCTAAAAGTTATTCGTCAACTGATATTGAACGAGTCAAGAAAAGCAAGAGCAAAAATCTAACTACATTAATTCGTTACATCTGGTTTGAAAATGAATTGCTTTTAATTGATTACATCAATAATGACCCTGACGACCTAATTGAAAAAGAGAATGCAGAAAAATTACGAAAAATTAAAAATATTATAGATAACAAAAAGTCTTTATATGCTGATGTTGAAGCATTTTTATATGGAAAAGAAGAGGCTCAAAGGTTATTCAAAATATTTTATGAAGCACTCAACACTTCAAAAGAAACAACTTTAGAAGTTCAAGCAACAAAGATAAAAGTTGGAGTTAAAAATCAATCATTTTCAATTCAAGGATACGCTGGAAAAACAGGAAGAAAATGTTATTTATTAATAAATACGGATATTAACGAAGTAGTCGATTTAGGTTCTATTGTTGATGACAGAATACGTCCTGGAAGAAAGAAAAAAGGAAGTATTGGAAATGAGAGATATGAAGTTTTTATAACAACAGAAGAAGAGTTAATGAAATTTATTTCAATTATTGAAAATAACTTGAAATCGTAATTTATGACAATAGAAAACTTAAAAATTATGTGGGAAGAATTTTCAAATATTCCTATTAACTTAAATGATGAAATTGACGAAGATTTTTATCATTGGGAAAAAGGGACATATCGTTTTGATATTTGGCATTGGTTTGATGAAAAATTGCCAAATGGCATAGCTGAATGGACTTTGGCTTAAAACCAATTGCATCATTCATTTTAAAATGGGCATTTAACGGTAACAAACAACTTGATATTTTAGAACCAAGTTGTGGAGATGGTGTATTTCTTGAAGAAATACAAAAAGGTGGTTACGAATATAATTCAATAACTGCAATAGAATTTGACGAAATTGAAGCTGAAAAGTCTAAAAAAATTGGCTTGGACAAGACCAACGTTATTAATACCGATTTTCACGATTTCTGCATTAACACCATACAAAAATTTGATTTGGTAGTCGGAAATCCACCTTACATTCGCTACCAATATTTTGACAAAGAACAACAAGAATTTGCTTCACAGATTTTCGACAAAGCCAAACTAAAGTATTCTAAACTAACAAATGCTTGGGTTTCGTTTGTTGTTGGCTCTTCCCTACTTTTAAAAGAAGAAGGGAAAATTGGATTTGTATTGCCAGCCGAAATACTACAAGTATCGTACGCTCAACCTTTACGTGCATTTTTAGCTCATTTTTATAACAAAATAAACATTGTTTCATTTGAAAAATTGGTATTTCCAGACATTCAACAAGAAGTAGTTCTTTTGTTGTGTGAGAAAAATAACTCTAAAACACATTTAATTGAACATTTAGAATTAAAAGATGCAGAAGAACTTGAAAAACTAGATGTATCAAAATTAAAAAGCCCGAAGAAGAAAATTGATTTCAAATCTAACAAATGGACTTTTTATTTCCTTGAACAAGACGAAATTGACTTTTTAGAAAAGCTTCAAAACGACAAAATAATTCCAAGACTTAAAGAATACGCAAAAGTAGAAGTCGGTATTACAACAGGTTCCAATCCATTTTTCACAGTTCCGCTCTCTATTGTACAATTCTACAATTTAGAAAAGTACGCAAAACCATTAGTTGGCAGAAGTGTTCAAGTTCCAAGTGCGATTTTCACAGAAAAAGATTGGATTAAAAATAGAAACTCAGAAGCTCGAACGCACTTTTTATCATTCCCAAAAATGGACGAACTAAATGGCTCAGTTGGAGCTAGGGATTACATTGCTTGGGGAGAAGAAAACGAAATACACAAAGGTTACAAATGTAGAATACGTGATGAATGGCAAATTGTGCCTTCACAAAGAATATCAGATGCATTGTTTATTCGGAGAAATAATAAATATCCAAAATTAATAATTAATGAAGCAGAAGCTTTTACAACGGATACTATGCACAGAGTAACCGTAAAAGAGAAAGCAAATATAAAAGCTTTGACAGCTAGTTATTATAATTCACTCTCTTTTGCCTTTGCTGAGATTTGTGGGAGAAGTCACGGTGGCGGTGTTTTGGAATTAATGCCGAACGAAGTAGAAAGAATCCTTTTGCCTTACAATGAAAAGAATGCGGAATTATTGCCGATTATTGACAAAATGATTCGTGAAAAGAAAGACATCTCGGAATTATTGAAAATTACGAACGAAAAAATATTAAAAGAAAATTACGGCTTGACTAATGAAGAAATTGACTTAGCGGATAGTATATGGA
>Ga0105235_100161_pt1 | contig 26994 bp, 23 predicted proteins | sample Virmet3819_2500_FD_90059 | JGI IMG/M metagenome (GOLD analysis project Ga0105235, IMG submission 90059) | Marine viral communities from the Southern Atlantic ocean transect to study dissolved organic matter and carbon cycling - metaG 3819_2500 | ecosystem: Environmental > Aquatic > Marine >... | reverse complement strand
TTATCACCCGTTTGGATGGCGCAATATGGGGTGGGGACATCCCGGATTTAGCCACACACGTATCATTCGGTATAGCAATGCGCCGAGCCGCTCTGCTATGCCTAGTACAAAAAAGGTAAGTGCTAAGTCCCAAAGCAGGGGAACGCGTTCGACCAATCAGACGAACCAGCAGCAAAAATAATTCACGTAACAGAAGGCGGCATAAAATTGCCGCCTTTTTTAATTTTTTCTGGCTAACATGGATTTGGGCGGCAATAGTCTGCCGGGAAGGACACTATGATTGAAACAGAATTTAATATTGGAAACCTCACTTTAGCGGCATTGGACAATCAAGGGGGCGGTAACGTCGTCATCGGATTGCACGGTTTTTTGGACAACGCAGAAAGTTTAAGGTTATTGGCACCTTATCTTCAAACTCACCGTTTCGTCGCGATTGACCTTGCTGGTCACGGTCGCTCGGGTCATCGAGCGGCAGGTGCCCACTATAACCAAGCTGACTATCTTCAGGATTTGTATGCATTAATAGAAACCCAAGGGTGGGAAGATGTGATTTTGCTAGGTCACTCTTTGGGTGGGATCTTGGCAAGTATGTTTGCTGCGCTGTTTCCTGAAAAAGTATCAGCGGTGATAAGTATTGATGCCTGTGGCCCCCTTACTGAATCTGAAGAAACGACACCGTCACAAATGCGTGAAGCTATTATTAGTCGCCATGCCAAGTCGCGCAATAAACTTCGTTTAGTCGATTTAGAGGACGCAGTAAAAGCAAGGTGCAAGATATCGGATATACCCGAAGAGCACGCGCGCTCAATTTTATCCAGAAACTTAACGCAGGATGCAGGCGGGCATTGTTTTTGGTCCAGCGATCCTAAACTTCGAACCAAATCTACTCTTAGACTTACAGAAAAACAGGCAGAATCGGTGATGCGTGCTATTGTATGCCCTGTACTTTTCATCGGTGCGTCTAACAGTTTTAAGAAACTAGACAGTGTGTTTTCGAAAAGAAAAGACTGGCTTTTAAATGCACAGTTCGAACGATTTGTAGGCGGCCACCATATTCACATGGAAAATACTGACGATATAGGGGTACTAATACGTCAATTTGTTGAGCAATTGTAAATTGTACCGTTTATTTTTTTTTACACTTCCTATACTATTCGCAAGTTATCAGACCAGTTACGTGAACGTGGCTCCCCATGCGTTCATCAAATAGTATAAGAATAAAGTAGAGGAGGTTTTGGTGGAAAAAACCTGGCTTAAGCATTACGACCCTCGCGTTTCCGCAGAAATTGATGCCGATCGCTATGCATCTGTAGTAGACATTTTCGAGCAGTCAGTAAAAAAGTTTAAAAATAAAGAAGCCTTCATTAACATGGGGCATTCAATTACGTTTGAAGAGTTAGATACCTTGTCTGCTCAATTTGCAGCTTATTTGCAGGCAAGCGGATTGAAGCGTGGTGACGCAGTGGCAATCATGATGCCAAACCTTCTTCAATATCCTATCGCCATGTTCGGTATTTTGCGCGCGGGTATGGTCGTGGTTAACGTTAACCCTCTTTACACCGCTCGTGAATTGAAGCATCAGCTTAATGATGCCAATGCTAAAGCCATCGTAATCGTCGAGAACTTTGCGTGTACCCTTGAAGAGGTTATTGCAGAGACGAATCTTCAAGAAGTTTTCCTAACCGCCTTGGGTGATATGCTGCCCGCACCAAAGCGTTGGATAGTTAACGCAGTAGTCAAATACGTTAAGAAAATGGTGCCCTCTTTCAATCTCCCTGAAACTACGTCTTTTATGTCAGCGGTTAAAAAAGGCCAGTCGCTGGAATATAAGCGTCCTGAAATTGATAGTGGCGATTTAGCGTTTCTCCAGTATACAGGTGGAACCACAGGGGTATCTAAAGGAGCAATGCTCACACACCGCAATATGGTGGCTAACCTTGAGCAGGTCTCAGGTATTTTAGAGACGGTGATTGAAGAAGGTGAAGATTTCGTAGTAACCGCACTTCCCCTTTACCATATCTTTGCGCTACTGGCGAATTGCCTTATGTTCGTTAAGTATGGTTGCCGCAACTTACTTATAACTAATCCTCGGGACATGCCTGCTTTCGTCAACGAATTAAGCAAGTACCCCTTCACTATCTTACCTGGCGTAAACACGCTTTTTAACGGCCTGCTAAATACCCCTGGGTTCGACGAATTAGACTTTAGCAAGTTCAAGTTTGGTTTAGGTGGCGGTATGGCCGTTCAGCGTCCTGTTGCTGAAAAGTGGGAAAAAGTAACTGGCACGGTACTACTGGAAGGTTACGGCCTTACAGAATGTTCACCTGTAGTTGCAGTAAACCCACCGCAAATCGAAGCTTATAAAGGCGCCATCGGTATGCCTGTTCCATCGACAGACATCAAACTACTTGATGATGACGGTAATCCCGTTGAAAAGGGAGAGCCGGGTGAATTGTGGGTGAAAGGTCCTCAGGTCATGAAAGGGTATTTGAACCGTCCAGAAGCAACAGAAGACATTCTTAAAGATGGATGGCTTGCAACAGGTGATATTGCAACGGTAGATGATGAAGGTTACTTCTATATTGTTGACCGTAAAAAGGATATGATCCTGGTATCAGGCTTTAACGTGTTTCCTAACGAAATCGAAGAAGTTGCCGCAATGCATGAAAATATTGTTGAAGCGGCAGCAGTGGGGGTTCCCCATGAAGTCAGTGGCGAAGTTGTTAAATTGTTTGTAGTTAAGAACAACGACGCCTTGACTGAAAAAGACGTTATCGCGCACTGTCGTAACCACTTAACGGGTTATAAGGTGCCTAAGCAAGTTGTTTTTAAAGACGACTTACCGAAAACCAATGTGGGTAAAATTCTGCGTCGGGAGCTTCGAGACTAATTCGAATGAAATAGTTTTGTGAAAGCCGGCGTTAGCCGGCTTTTTTATTACTGTGCAAAAATATGCAATATCAATTAATTACGACATTTGAACAATTAGACAAGGTGTGTACTGCTGCACAACGTCAAGAAGCTGTAGCCTTAGACACCGAATTTGTAAGAACAAGAACGCTTACGCCACATTTAGGCTTAATCCAGCTGTATGACGGGCACCAGCTTGTGCTTATCGATCCTCTCGCTATTGACAACATGCAGCCGTTTATCGCGCTCATGGAAAATACAGAAGTGGTAAAGGTGCTTCACTCATGTTCAGAAGACATGGAAGCTTTTCTTACCGCTTTTGGTACTGTCCCAACGCCCGTATTTGATACACAGTTGGCGGGAAGTATGCTGGATATGGGACCGTCTTTAGGCTACGCGAAGTTAGTGGAACTGCTTTGCGATATTAGCTTAGACAAGGGAGAGTCACGCACAGACTGGCTAGCCAGACCCCTTCGAGAGGCTCAGCTAAGCTATGCTGCTAATGATGTTCTGTATCTTCTGCCGTGCTATCAGCAGCTAGCCAGCAAAGTACAGGCAGCAGGTAAAGTGCACTGGATTTATCAAGAGATAGACCTACTGATTGAGAAAAAGCGCGCACAAATGCCAGAAGACTTTGCCTATTTGAGTATTAAAAACAACTGGCGTTTGAACAGCGAACAGCTCACTGTGCTTCAAGCTTTAGCTGCATGGCGATTAAATACGGCGAGAAAGAAAGACTTGGCGCTCAATTTTGTTTTTAAGGAAGGACACTTATTCGAAGCAGCGCAGCGTCTAATAGACAACAAATCTGCGCTGTCACGGATTAATGGCGTTAATCATCAGTCGGTGAGGCGCTACGGTGACATCATTATTACATTGATTGAAGAGGCCAGGGCGAAGTATGCGCAAACGCCCGAAAAGCTAAGACTTCCCGTTGTATTGCGACTTATTGATGTTGCGAAATATAAAAAGACGCTCGCAGAGTTAAAAGAGGTCAGTGAGCAAATTGCCAAAGATAACGGGGTTAATGCTGACGTAATAGCGTCTAAAAAACAGTTGAATCAACTGCTTAAATGGTACTGGTTTTCGGTTGACGAAACGCGGGTTCAGGGGTTAAAGCCTGATGTTCTTTCCACGTGGCGAGAAACCTTGTTTCGCCCCCACGTAACACGCCTTCTAGGCGATGCTCCGTCGCAGTAGTGCCAATTCATAAGACTGGTAAACGCAATTAGCCCAACATGAAGAGAAAACAACCTTATGTTATGTGCAGTTTATAAAACGCGAAAAAAAGAAGGTATGTATTTGTACGTGCCCAAGAAAGACAATTTTGAAGATGTGCCCGAACCGTTGATGCAAATGTTCGGTCGTCCAGAGCTTGTGACTATTCTCGCATTAGATAAACACGAACGCCTCGGTATGGTCGACAAACAGAATTTAATTGATGAGCTTAGCGAAAAAGGTTTCTACCTTCAGGTGCCGCCTAAAGAAGAAAACCTCCTTGAGACACATCGTGAGTCTCTCGGTCTTTCAAAAACACCGGATAAAAAGTTTTAAATTACTATGTTATTTAATGCAGTAAATTTTTCGCTGGGCAAACTTGCGATAGGAGACATCCGCGATGCCCTCACCACGTCATTTAAAAAGCGTAACCTTTCAGTGCGTTTATCTGTTTTTGTACTTGCGTTGACATGTTTGCTTCACAACATCGCACAAGCGGCCGCAAGCGATGCGCTAACCGAAGAGGGTTTTGCTACCTATGTTGCTTCCTTAAAAACAGAGGCGATGAATAAGGGGATGGACCTTGATAAGCTGGAGGAAGCGTTCGCCACCATCACGTTTAGACCCACCGTTGTAAAGTCTGATAAAAACCAGCCTGAGAAAAAGATAACTCTTGATGATTATTTAGCTACGCGGGTGCCGGATTGGAAAGTTAAGCAAGCGGTGGCAAAGTACGATGAACATAGCACGTTGCTTGAGAAAATAGCCAAAGAATACGGCGTTCAAGCCAGATTCATCGTTGCCCTGTGGGGAAATGAGTCAAATTTTGGGAAAATTCAGGGCAATTACAGTGTGCTTTCTGCGTTGGCTTCGTTAGCGTACGAAGGGCGACGAGAAAAACTATTCAAAGACAACTTTTTTGCTGCACTGCAAATTTTAAATGAAGGACATACCAGCGTAGATGCCCTTCAAGGTTCGTGGGCGGGTGCAATGGGTCAGACGCAGTTTATGCCTATCTCTTTCTTAAATTACGCTGTGGATTATGACGGCGACGGCAAGAAAGATATCTGGGGCACGGAGGCTGACGTTTTTGCCTCTATTGCAAACTATCTGTCCTCTGAAGGATGGAATAACAAGGGCACATGGGGAAGGCAAGTCAAACTCTCCGGTGCTGTGCCATTTTCGGGACTAGCCAAAGCTAACATGAAGCCGTTGTCATTCTGGAAACAAAATGGAGTAACGCGTTTTGATGGAAGTGCCCTTCCCAATGTCGATATTAATGCGGCGCTTATTATGCCTGATGGTGAAGATGGGCGTATTTATCTGGTTTACGACAATTTTCACACGTTAATGAAGTGGAACCGCTCGTCATACTTTGGCATTTCGGTAGGCTATCTTTCAGAACGAATAAAGCGAGGATACTAATGTCTTATCATCACGTTGATATGGAAGGTAACGAGATTTTGTTACCGGTAAATAAAGTAATTTGCGTTGGACGCAATTACCTTGATCATATTCAAGAAATGAATTCTACAGTGTCTGAGACACCTTTACTCTTTATGAAACCCAAAGCCGCAATGTGTCACATGCACGATAAAGTTGCTGTGCCTACCGACAACGGTGAATGTCATAATGAACTTGAAGTTTCGGTACTGCTCAAATCATCATTGAAAAACGCCAACGAAGATGAAGTAAAGGCTGCAATTTGGGGCGTCGGTTTAGGGTTAGACCTTACGCTTCGTGATGTCCAAGCCGCGTTGAAAAAGCAAGGTCAACCTTGGGAAAGATCTAAATCATTCGATAACAGCGCACCGCTTTCAGGCTTTGTACCATTAAATGACGTTGAGAATCTTGATGAACTGCGATTTCGTTTAATGATTAACGATGAGATTCGACAAGATGGTCATACAGCATTAATGCTTCACAAAATTGTTCCTCTTATTGCCCACATGTCCTCAGTGTTTACGTTAGATAGTGGGGATGTAATTTTAACTGGAACGCCAAAGGGGGTCGGCAAGCTAACGCCCTCTGATACCGTTGTCGCAACGCTAGAAGGTCATCTAACCGTGCACACAGAGGTAGTCGCAGAATGACAGTCGCTTTTTGGGAAACGAAGTCTTTAGAGGAAATGTCTCAAAAAGAATGGGAATCGCTATGTGATGGTTGTGGCAAGTGCTGCCTGCAGAAGTTTATCGATGATGATGCTGTTGAAGAATACGAAGTCACCGATCACATCAAAGATGATGAGAGAATACACTACACCAACATAGTGTGTTCGTATTTAAATACGAAAAAGTGTGAGTGCACGCAATACGAGAAGCGAACAGAGCTTGTACCCGATTGCGTTAAACTCACTAAAGAAAACCTTAAAGACATTTTCTTTATGCCAAACAGCTGTGCCTATCGAAGACTCTATGAGGGCAGGGGGCTACCTTCATGGCACCCATTGCTTAACAAAGGTAAGAAGCATGTGATGCACGCAAAAGGGATGTCGGTAAGAAATAAAACGGTGTTTGAAACTGACGTCGACTTGAGCAACTTCGAAGATTATATTGCTATTTGGCCTCTCGAGGACTTAGATTGAGTTCGTACCACACAGTTTTGAAGCACTACCGAATATGTCGACCTCGCCACAGACAATCATAGACTAAAGAGCATAAGTGTTACTTATGCGCTTAGTTTATACTTCCGCTTTATTTTTTTATCCTATTTACAAAAGGCTTAAAAATGGAGAAGTCGAGCGCTAGCGCTTCAGGATTATTAGTCGCTATGGCATGTCTAGCAATGCCCTTAGAGGCTGAAAGCCTAGATGTCAATTATAGTGGTTCAGTGAGAATGCGTTACGAAACCCTGAACAATCCTATTTTTCCCACTAATGAAGACACGCGTGAAAAAACGAACGAGCGCCTCTCTACCCGCATTAGATTAAAAGGCGAAGCCGTTTATCAAAACTGGCAGGCAGTCGCCGAGATAGAAGATTCCCGAGTGTTCCTTGATGACAATGATCCTACGCTCAAGTCTGCTCAGGTGAATACCCTTGAACCTGTTCAATTTTACATTACCTACAAGGGTATCAATGAATATCTAGATAGCGTTACCGTGGGCCGCGTAACGCTCGACCACGGTAGTCGCCGTCTTATGGGGCGAACTCGTTTTAGGAATGCTACTAATAGCTTTGAAGGTGCATTAGTCGATGGGCACTTCTCGGGATGGAATGTACGTGGTTTTTACCTATTACCGGTTTCTCGATTTCCATTTGATGCACCTTCACTTGACGATAATAAGCGCGCTTTTGATAAGAGCTTTAGCAATCAAAAATTTTTCGGGATTTACGCTGAATCACAAGATGATGCCTGGAAAATACATAGTTACTGGTTAAAAGAATCAGACTCGGAGGCGCTTGCAACGAAAAATCGCGACCTTTTCACGCTGTCAGTGGATTATTCGAAAACTTTTTTCAAGGACTGGAAATACAATATCGAAGCGATAGGTCAAACAGGTCAGGCTAGACAGTCTGCATCGGCCTCTGATCTAGACGACAAAGACGTCACTGCATGGATGGTGCACAGTCATATTGGCAAACAGATAAGTGCAAGCACGTTTTTAAGAGCCGAGATCGATGCAGCAAGCGGCGACAATAATACAGACGATGCAACCATACGCGGGTTCGACTCGCTTTACGGTCTTAGACGATTTGATTTCGGTCCTACTGACGTTTATCAAGCGTTCCCGCGAAGCAATATTCTGGCACCTGGGCTGAGAGGAGTAACGAAACTAAACGGTGCACACACAATTATGGTTGGATACAAGGGACTTTGGCTTCATAAAGTGCCCGAGGGGGAAAATGACTTCTTGGGTCATCAGGTCGAGTTTCGTTGGCGTTATCAAGCACATAAACCACTACGTGTTGAAATAGGGGGCGCATATCTTGCGAAAGGCAGCGCGTTACAAGCTGGTGCTTACCCCGATGACTCTCTGTATGCTTACACTGGGCTTATGTATTCGTTTTGATTACTCATCTAAACCAGAGCACTGATTGATACCAGTCCGCATAGATAAATACCCTCTTATCTTGAGCACTATCTCTTTAGCACTCCATGTGTGTTTTGGTATTTGAGTTGAGAGTAGTGGGTAATAGCTTACGATAGAAGGCAAATCATGAAGTCAGTGCGTAAAGTAGTGCATCCCTTCCGAATACACGTTTGCGGCATAATCCTTCTTTAATGCCGCCGATACGCTCAGCCACACGAATGCTTGCCTTGTTGTTTGGCTCTACAAAGCATTCTAAACGATGTAAATTCATCTGCGAAAAAGCGAGCTTTTTCAACGCTTCACAGATTGCTGTTGCTAACCCTTTACCGCAAGCGTCAGGTCTTAACCAGTACCCAAGGTTTGCCGTAAGGTGAGTGTGGTGGATATGGTTGATTATCCCCATACCCAAGCATTTATCTTCGTGAATAAGCAAATAAGTAAGTCCATAACCAGCTTCCCGAGCACTCTCCATATTAGCAATACACTGTTTAGCAAGCGCAGGGGTGACAGGGCACACCGCAGAACCAAACCACGGCTTAACATGATGAATGGATTGCTGGCCAGCCTCACAAAGCGCATGGCAATGTTTATCTGCTATGCGCTGAATTGAGACTGGGCCTTGCTCTGTATGAATAGAGGGCAGGCGAGAAGGTAGAATGGATAAGTCGATCAAAAGGGTTTTTTATCCAACAACCGACATGCGAAAACGAGTGCGAATACAACAAAATAGGCAGCAAAAATGATTTGCATCCATTCAGCCATACCCATCGACAAAAACTGCCATGAATCTTCTAAGCAATCCCCCTCTGCTGCAAATACTGCTGGTAGCCACTCATGCAACTGCAGCCAAGACGGGAAGTTAGGTACTATTTCACAGCTAGCAAAAAAAGGATTAGCCGCGTTAAGAATGCCCACGTGTTCTCTTGCGATCAAGAAACCCCATCCAGCCGACACTGCCCAACCGGCAAAACCTAACATGCGTGTGAAGCCGTTGTTTTTTATAAGAACGATTAATGCAGAAAGCACTATGCCATACATTGCCGTTCGCTGGTAAATACACATAATGCAGGGCTTTAAGCCCATACCATACTGGAAATACAAGGCCGCAACTTCTAGAGTTAATGATGTAGCGAAAAGCACAAGCCACGATGACTTGTGCTCTGCCCACTGGCTTATGCCGTGAATCATACTACGCATACATTAGTGACCTGATACTGGCGCGCCAGCACCAGTTGCCGAGTGATGCTCAATCAGGTGCATGTCATATAAAACCTGTGTAGCGTCAGCCAGTCCCAAATAGGTCGCCAACAAGCCCACTATCGTAAGTACAATAGTATAAGGCAAAGCCATCATTACCATTCGCCCATATGACAAACGAAGTAGTGGAGCGATGGCTGACGTTAGCAAAAATAGGAACGCTGCCTGACCATTCGGCGTAGCAACACTTGGTAAATTAGTTCCCGTGTTGATTGCTACAGCAAGCATATCGTACTGATCACGTGTGATTTGACCTGCTTCCAGAGCTGCCGTTACTTCAGTTATATACACTGAACCTACAAACACGTTATCGCTCACCATTGAAAGTACACCATTGGCTAGATAAAACATTACCATTTGTGTCTCACCTTCGAATGATAATACCCAGTGAATAACAGGTTGGAATAGGCCTTGGTCGATAATAACCGCAACCACGCCAAAGAAAACACAAAGCAGTGCAGTGAAGGGCAGTGCCTCTTCAAAGGCTTTACCTAATGCGTGCTCTTCGATAACACCGCTCATTGAAGTCGCTAAAACGATAACCGACAATCCAATTAAGCCAACTGACGCCATATGCGTCGCAAGACCCACTATTAACCAAATACCAATAAGTGCTTGAACCACTAACTTTGCAGTTTCACGCTTACTGCGGCCTTTGTCCATGTGGTCGTTGTAGTCGACTAAGATTTGTCTTACGGCAGAGGGTAACTTTGCGCCGTAGGAGAACATGCCGGTTTTTTCTAATACTACAGTAGTTAGTAAACCAAAGATAAAAACAGGCAAAGATACGGGCGCCATTCTGATAAAGAATTCAACGAAGTCCCAGCCGGCTTTATCTGCGATGATTAAGTTTTGAGGTTCACCAACCATGGTCATAACGCCACCTAGCGCAGTACCTACCGCCGAGTGCATCATAAGGTTTCGCAAGAATGCTCTGAAATCCTCTAGGTCATGGCTTCCTAGTTCATCATCGCTGGTGTGATCATGTTCAGAGTGAAACTCTTTACCTGAGGCAACTTTGTGGTAGATAGAGTAAAAACCTAAGCCGACACTGATGATTACCGCGACTACCGTTAATGCATCCAAGAACGCTGACAGAAATGCAGAAGCGAAAATAAATGCTAATGAAAGAATAAGTTTGTTTTTCACTTTAATGACAAGTTTAGTGAAAAGGAACATCAAGAGATCTTTCATGAAGTAAATGCCGGCCACCATAAATACAAGCAGTAGCAGTACTTCTAAATTGACTTCAATCTCATGCATCATATGCCCGGGAGAGGTCATACCTATAAACATGGCTTCTATAAGAAGAAGGCCGCCTGGCTGCAGCGGGTAACACTTAAGTGCCATTGCCAGTGTAAAAATAAACTGAATAACGAGTGTCCAGCCAGCAATATAGGGATCCACCATAAAAATGAAGGGGTTTACAATGAGAAAGGCAATGATGGTTTTTTTATACCAGTCGGGCGCATGTCCCAGGAAGTTCTTATAGATCGCCGCGATCATTGAGGTTTGCATGAGTTCCTGTTCCTTTTACAACAAAGCACGCATTTTTGCGTATTTTTTCACTGTGTAGTTCCGGTTATTGCATACATAAACTGCTGGTGTAGCGGGATGAATTTCGCTTAACCATGGTTTTGCTGCTGTCATTATAGTCGGAAATTAAGCGTACATGATATTAACGTCTTGAGAAAGCAAATCACAGACCCCACCATGTGAAAGTTACTGAATATTTATCACATTTTTCACGATTTTTATTGTGACAGCTAAAAAAGCCTTAAATTTTGGACAATATGTGTACAGTTGGGTGTTAGAAGATTTTTAAATAACACTTTATTTTTAAAGACTTGTTAAAAGCTTTAGTAGACTAGGCATAATTCATTGTGATAATAAAAGGGCATCTGGTACAATCAGTTACAAAATAACAAGAACGTGCAGGCGATTAGTTATGATTTATAAGGCACAGAGTCCAGCCGGATTCGCCGAAGAATATATTGTTGAATCTATATGGAGTGGAAGGTTTCCACCTGGCACCATTTTGCCTGCAGAAAGAGAACTTTCTGAGTTGATTGGTGTAACGCGAACCACACTGCGTGAAGTGCTTCAGCGTTTGGCGCGAGATGGATGGTTAACCATTCAGCATGGCAAGCCAACAAAAGTGAATAACTTTTGGGAAACTTGCGGATTAAACATATTAGAAACGCTTGCTCGTTTAGACCAAGAAGGTATTCCCGAACTTGTCGACAACTTGTTGGCAGCGCGTACAAACTTGAGTGCGGTATTTATTCGGGGCGCTATCCGAAACAACCCTCAAGAGTCTGCTGCAATTATTGCTCGATATAAAGACGTTGAGCAAGAAGGGTTGGCGTTTGCTCAATTCGATTATCAAATGACTCATGACTTGGCGTTAGCATCGAACAACAACGTGTTTGTGCTTATGATGAATGGTTTCCGCGGTTTATACTCGCGTATCGGTGGTTACTTTTTCTCTCATCAGCAAGCGAGAGATGTTGCCAACAAGTACTACGCGGATCTTCTCAATGTTGCAGAGAATGGCTCGTACGAAAAAGTACCTGTAGTAGTAAGAAACTACGGTATTGAAAGTGGAAAGGTGTGGTCTGCCATCCGAGATGAAATGCCAAAAGACTTGGTCGACTAACGGTTTTTGTTTTTCCATTAGTTCGCATGTGGACACAAACAACTGGATAAATAATATCGCTAACATTGCTTCATTTAATCACGTTTGACTAGTTGAAGTGCTCTAACAGCATAGATACAGTATACGCCGCATCGCTTTTCAAAGCATGCGGCGTTTTTTATTCCTTAGTTTTTTAAGCTATGTTGTGTTGGTCGCACAAACACGCTGTAGACGTAAACACGCCCCTCAGTCTTAAATCACCTAGAGCAAGAAATTTCAACATATTTTGTTACATATTCCCGTCTTATATGGGAAGAGCGGGCATTGAGTATTGGTAGCGCGAATGTCCAGGGTATGTATACTCGATAGTCGAGTGTGCACTGTTTCGTTATCTTCAATGCGCACTGATGCTTTACTCGACTGTTTATTTTATCACGTTAACATGTCACGAGCGTGTCGTTGAAATAGAAGCGAACATTTAGGAAAACAAATGAAATATTTATGGATGGTCATTGCTGCGGGCAGTTTACTATCAGGCTGTAGCTTGGAAAACAAACCTGAAAACACTGAAAAAATGCCAGAAAATACAATCACAAAAACCGTGCTTAATACCGAAACGCCTGCGCCTGTGGCGAAAAAAGTGCCTCATAAAATGGAAGCTCACGGTGTTACGCGTACTGATGACTACTACTGGATGCGAGACGACTCTCGCACCGACGATGCAATTTTGGCTCACCTAGCGTTAGAAAACAATTACGTGGAGACCGTGCTCGCGCCACTAAAAAATACCCGCGAAGCGCTTTTTGAAGAGCTCGTGTCTCGTATTGAAAAAGATGATTCTACAGTACCTGTACTTGATAATGGGTACTGGTACTACACAAGTTATTCGGGAGAGAACGAATATCCTGTATACCTAAGAAAGCCGACACTAGATGCCAATCCCCAGGTTTTGTTAGACGCAAACATCATGTCTGAAGGACATGATTATTTCAGCATTGGTTCTTATGCGGTCAGCGAAAACAATGCCTTAATGGCATATTCAGAAGATACACTAAGCCGTCGTCTTTACACTATTTATGTGAAAAATTTAAAGGGCGATGAAAAGCTTGACGACGTTTTAGAAGGGACATCAGGAAACGTAGTATGGGCGAACGATAACACGCATCTTTTTTACGTCAAAAAAGACCCTCAAACCCTTTTGGGCTATCAGGTTTATCGCCATGAGTTGGGTACACCACAAAGTGACGATGTGCTGGTTTATGAAGAAAGCGACCCTACGTTTTATACTTACATCAGTAAAAGTAAAGACGATAGTGTTATTTATATACACCACCAAAATACGGATAAGACGGGTGTTTCCATTGTAGATGCGAACAACCCCACAGCGCCCGCACAGGTATTTTTGCCGTTAAAAAATGGGCAAGAGTATAGCGTTGCGAAAGCTGAAGACGGCTACTACGTTCTGACGAATATTGACGCAAAGAACTTTAGAGTTATGAAAGCGCCGCTTGATGCCACTGGCGATGTGTCAAAATGGGAAGATGTCATTGCTCACCGTCCAAATGTGTTCCTACAAGGCATTGAGGTAATGAAAAATCATTTGGTAGTAAAAGAAAAAGAAAACGGTATGCTTCGCATGGTGGTTCTTAACCTTACGACAAATGAAGAAAAAGTTATTCCAACACAAGATCCCATTTATGGCGCGTATTTTTATGCGAACCCTGAAATGGACACGAGCACACTTAGAATTCATTACAGCTCTCTCACAACTCCTGCGTCTATTGTTGATATCAATTTAGATACGCTCGACAGTGAAGTCATGAAGCAAACCCGCGTTTCTGAGACGTTTGATTCGTCCGCCTATAAATCGGAACGGGTTTCAATTGAAGCGCGGGATGGAACCGAGATACCCGTATCACTGGTGTACAGAAAGGACAAATTTAAGAAAGATGGAACGAACCCGCTTTATCAATATGCCTATGGTTCTTATGGTGCGACGATTGACCCTACCTTCAGAAGCAGCTGGTTGTCTTTAGTTGATAGAGGTTTTGTGGTTGCGATTGCACACATACGCGGTGGCCAAATGTTGGGCCGTCAATGGTATGAAGAGGGTAAAATGCACCGTAAGATCAATACTTTTACCGACTTCATTGACGTGACTAGAGGGCTCATTGCTTCGCAATATGCCGATAAAAGCAGAGTATTTGCAATGGGAGGCAGTGCAGGTGGCCTGTTAATGGGGGCAGTAGTGAATATGGCGCCTGAGCTTTATCGTGGCGTTAGTGCACACGTGCCCTTTGTTGATGTGGTGACTACCATGAGCGATGCTTCGATACCTCTGACAACGGGTGAATATTCAGAGTGGGGTAATCCAGCCAATAAAGATGAATTTGAGTATATGCTATCTTACTCACCCTACGACCAAGTCGAAAAGAAAGACTATCCGAACATGCTGGTAACAACTGGGCTCCACGATTCTCAAGTACAATATTTTGAGCCTATGAAGTGGGTTGCAAAGCTTAGAGAATATAAAACGGATGACAATTTGTTATTGTTTAAAACCGACATGGAAGCCGGGCACGGAGGTGCATCGGGGCGCTTTAAGCGCTTTGAGTCGACTGCCCTAGAATATGCCTTTGTTTTGCATCTTGCAGGTGTACCGCTTTAATTCGATGCTAAATTTTTTGAATCTAGCGCTTGTATCTAAGCCCGAATAAGTCACCACTTTTCGGGCTTTTTTATTTTTTGTGTTTTTAGTATGCGGATTCTAATTGTTAAGCGTAAAGTTTCTACATGGTGTTAAAACACACTTTTATTTAGCATTGATAGGAGCTCAATATGACGACTACAAACACAATCAAAGGCAAAATTAACGATGCCGAAGAAATGGCGCGTAAAATTTGGTTAGCAGGCCTTGGCGCTTACGGTAAAAGTGTTGAAGAAGCACAGGGGCGTTACGAAAAGTTAAGCGAAGAAGCAAGCAAAATGTTTGACGAGCTTGTAACTAAAGGCGAGTCATTAGAAGAAGATGCGAAAAGCAAAGTAAAGTCTACGACTAATGATGTTGAAAACCGCGTGGCTGATGTACGTAAGAAGCTAGGTCTTGATTCTGAGCCAGCAGATCAACGTATTGAAGAGCTTTCAGCTAAAATAGACGCGTTAACTGAAGCTGTAGCGAAATTAGCAGCGAATAAGTAATTCTTTGCTCTGTTGGGCACCGAAGGGTGCCCATTACGCATAGAGGCTTTTAGCGCACGTAATCGTGCTAGCGGCTTAGCGCAATTGAGTGACAGCGCCGCTTTTTATAATTTTTTATAAACGGTAGGGCAGAGCGTTTACACCAGTAAATTATTGGTCTTATACGCACTTTACCACTGCTGTCATGCTTACTGAATCTCCACCACGGAGGCATTATGAGCGACAAGACTATCCCTAATTCAACGTTACCGTCTAGCCTAGACAAAGAATCGACGGCGGCTAACGGCACGGCAGTATCTCCTTTTAAATCATCACCACTATTTGGCTGGTTGTACGCGGGTACTGACCTGATAGCTGCGAGGCTCGACCAGGCAGCGGGCATGGTAAGCCAAAAAATTGATGATACTCAAGAAACCATAAACGCCATGCAGGCGAAAGGGCTCGAAGTTGAGAGTGAGCTGAGGCAAACCTTAAATCCGTTTGCATTGGTTGACGTTGCACAGAAGTTCGTAACTTCCACCCCGCTCTTTTCTGTACTTTCTGGTGGACAAAGACGGCAGCAAAAAGAATATCAGCTAGAGGCGTTAAATGCGAAGGTTGATTTACTGGTGGAGCAGGTTGCCTTGTTGGCAGCAAAGGAAGCTGCAAAACAGGTGAAAGCTAACGAAGCAGTGAAAACATCAGTTACTGTTAAAAATACGCCATCAAAAGCGAGCGCAGCAGCAAAGCCGACTCGCGCACGCAAAACAACTGCTTCTACAACGAAATCTGCACCTGCAGGCGCTACTGCCTCAAGTAAGAAAAGCGCAAGCTCGACAGCCAGTAAAAGCGCTGCGGCTAAATCGCCAACAAGAAAAACTGCAGCAGTAGCTAAAAAAGAGGCGTCTAACGCTACGTCGAGTAGCGCTAGCAGCACAACAAATCCGTCCGCGACAAAAGACAGTAGCGCGTCTTCCGAAACAAAGAAAAACAATTAGTCGTGCTATTCGTCGGTAGTAATAACGTAAATAGGGTAAGCTCTTTGGCTTATCCTGTTTACTTACTTCCTTCCTTATTTATTTAATTTGGCCCACAAATTTTGATGCTTCTTAAATCCAAAGTAGTCATACGGTTCCCAGAAGCTGGGTACCAGATTATCGACTTCATCCGGTGTGAAATTGTTAGAAAGTTGACTCATGATTTGATTCAGTTTTTCCTTGCCCACACGCATCAGCTTTTTTCGATTGGCAGGAAAATAAAGGTTTTGGCTTTTTGAAATAACCTCATGGGCGCCATTAGTTATAAATTTCTGGTTTCTCGTGACTATTTTACACAGTGGCTCGGCTGGATTCGCAGGGTTGAGACCGATAACAATAGCATATTCATACTGGTCCTTTTCCTGGCCATTTTCATTTACCGGTATGAAAGTGATGCCAAAGCCTTGAGGAAAGTAACCTACTAAATCAATGAAATCCTGTGCCAATTGCTTATTTAGCCCGTTCTTTTTAGATAACTGCTCAATCAATAAATACCCTTTTGGTAAGCTAAGGCGCGAATAATCTGATTTAGTGGACAGTACAATTGAGACATATATTTGAGGAATTTTGATAATTTCGCCCAAGCCAGTCTTGGAAACAAAAGCGTCTTTGACAAGATTAAGCATGAAGTCTTGTGCTTCTTTATGCACTAATATAAATCTGTTTCGCTCTTCTTTGATATCACCAATATAGTTCGGGATACCCAAGCCGTCGCTCAGGTATTTAAGGGTAAAGTGATAGTTAAGCTTAAGAAGATCTTTCCTCTGAGATTCTTCGAGTAAACGAAACTCATCTAAGTCGCCATTTTCTCCTTTCAGGATGGTTAGCGATGCAGGGCTCTGTAAACCTATGTCTTGCAGAAGTGCAGCTGTAATAAGCGGTCGTCCAAGCTCAACTTTCCATTTTTCCTGCCAGTAGCGATTTCCGCGAAAGCGCGATGAAGCTTCCCGGTATTTGGAGAGGTATCTGTGCGCGATAGTATCGTGTTCAAGCAAACGGTCGACAAGTCGCAAGGTTAATACCGCTTTATACAAAGGCTTAAACCGCATGTGAACCCGAGCAAAATTTCCTTCTGCTCCTGGCGTAAGTAGCATAAGCGTGCCGAGTAGCTTGGCGCTTTGTTGTTGAGTCTCTTGCCAGTTCTCACCTTCGCTCAACTCGATGATTTTGGTGCAAACAGCATCAAGACGCTCTAGCCTAGCAAGGCGCTCTTCCTCTAATTTCTCTGTGCTATTTTTTATCTGCTTAGCAAGCTGTTCAGTCAGAATTTCTTTTTTCTTATTACCTTCTATTTTTTTGAGTTCGACTTTTAAATCGCTAATGTGATTTTCAAGCGAAGGCGTAAGGGAAAAGTAATGACGAGCATCCTCAAACACTGAACCGTAGCCAGCTTCTTGAGGGGATATCATATTGATGAGTTGTTTTACTTGCTGTGTGTAAATGCTGTCTGGGTTTTGGCTTTGTGCGCTCACCGTTATCCTTTAATTTGATGCTGTAAATAGCTGCTTGTTGTCTTACGCTAATCCAGGCTAAGTAGTTCTGTCCACGCGTTTCTATCCACGCGTTACCTTACGACATGGCCTAACTCTACTGCTTCACGTTTCTTCAATTGACTTAAATGATACCGCAACTTCTCACTAATTTTGGTATTTCTTTTAATAACATGGAGTTGTGGCCATGATGCCCGTTCACCGCTATCTATCAACTGTGCGATACTCTCGCGGGTTGGGTTAGACAATACATGCGACAAGTTTCTTATTTGTCGCTTGGGTAATATATTGATATTGCCCACGTATTGCTGATCTATGATAGAACGTACTTTGTGAATAGCCAGCTTTGCGTTTCTATTTCCGGTCAAACGCTCAATAATATCGATGGCGAAAATACTGTTTGTTTTGGCAAGCTGACCAATGTGGCGCGCCGACATATCCCAAACAGAATTAGGATCGATACGGTTCGGAGAGATAAAAGGTACCGCTAAAGGATTAGTCTGACTAACAATACTGTGGTTCACGCCGTACAGCCTTGCTAGTCGCTCAAAGGGGAGGTCTGCCATTAATGAACCGTCCGCAAAGCGCCGATTTGGAATGTAAGGCACAATGTCTCCAGCCGGCGTTTTTGCACGTAGCTGAACGGGACTAAAAATAACCGGTACAGCGCAGGATGCCCTAACTGCCTGAGTAATGATGGCATTAGGCGAGGTTTTGGCATTTAACAACCGTGAGTGCTGGTGAAGATCAGCCGGAGAAACGGTTACTGTGATATGTCTCCCGGTTTTCTTAAACGCTTCTTCAAAGGTGGTAAGGTCAAAAAGCTCAATTAAGGCGTTTTCTAATACCGAGCTGTCGAATAGCCCTTTTTTTCCTAGCCCTGCAAAGCTGCGCCAATGTTTGAATGTTTCGTAGATAAACTCGGCGCTCAGTGATTCACGAAGTTCATCATGGTTGCGGGTACCCAACATGGCCGCAATGATTGACCCAGCACTTGATCCTGAAACCACCGTGGGCAATAGGTTTTTTTCGTTGAGTGATTTTACGACGCCAGCATGGAAGAATCCTAAACCTGCGCCGCCAGATAGCATCAAACAGCTTCGGCCAAAGGCATGCGCGGTTTCTTCAAAGAAAGAAAGCTTTTCGTAAAAGTCTACATGCTGTTCATCGGCGTGAAAAATTTGCTCTAGCGCCAGCGTCACTTCATCAATGAATTGTTCGACAAGATATTTAGTGCCGATTTTGCAGTGGGTGAGCAGTATCGGGTTGGCGATGTTTCCCAAATTACCGTGAAGGCCTTCGTGAAGTATTGACATCAAAGCATGCAGGTCGCCCTTGCCTCTGGCTAGCTGCAGGCGTTGAACACGTTTGCGAATTAGCTTGTAATCGTAGTTTTCACTTTCGTCTTTTGCTTTCCATTCGTCAGCGCCCGACAGCGCATCATGAGCTAAGCATGCGCCTTCATATTCATCATAATTTCTCGCATGCTCGATATCATGTTCTAGTTTTTTTAATCGCAAATCGAATACTGCCATGACAAATACCTACAATGTTGAACTAGCAAAGTTATGCTTTGTTAACCGCTGTAATTTAAAAACAACAGTAATATAGTGCCCTTAGGTTTTGTAAATCGAACCCTCATTTGATGCTGAAGCTTATTCGCTAATAAGCTAGCTTTTACACCACACTATCCTTGAACAAACGGTACAAACGTGAATCAACGACGCACAACACCCTATACTTGCAGTTTATGAGCTTTATTTAGAATTCACTACCTAATAGCTAGATAACCAGAATTAATCTGCTATGAGAACGCATCAATATGTCTAGTTATTACTGTTTCACTTACTTGTTTTCAATCAACAATTCGAAGTAATTTTACTTTTTACGTTGACCATTTCATAAGCACTCAGTAGCCTGATGATGAGAATAATAAATCGGAACCCTTACTTGCAGTATGGAATGGAACCTTGAAACCCTGAGTTTGCTATCAATTCCTTTAATTAGCGCTATCGTTGGCTGGCTTACCAACTATCTTGCGGTAAAGATGATGTTTTATCCCATCGAATTTGTGGGCGTAAAACCTATTTTCGGATGGCAAGGTCTTATCCCTGCAAAGCGCCGTCAAATGGCGGAGATTGAAGTTGAGTTAGTTCTTGGGAAGCTTCTTAGTGTTGAAGAGCTAGCTCAGCGGCTCGATGCAGACGAACTCACCAAGGCTATTGAAAGGCGTTTAAGCCAAGTTATTCGCAAAGTCGTAAACGATGTAATGTCCGAATCAGCGCCACAGCTGTGGGCAGCGCTTCCCGTACAAGGTAAAAACCTGGTCTATCAGCGAATAGAAAACGATATTCCCAATGTGGTTCATAAAATGGTGGATGACTTCCAGCATAATGTCTCTGAAATTTTGGATATTAAGGAACTGGTTGTAGAGCAACTCGTCAATGCGCCAGAACTAGTCAACGAAATATTTCTGACGGCGGGCAGTAAAGAGTTTCCCTTTATCGTGCGTTCAGGCTTCTATTTCGGTTTCCTATTCGGCCTACCGACCATGTTGCTTTGGTATTTTTATCAGGCTTGGTGGATATTGCCATTAGGCGGGCTCTTGGTCGGTTATGCGACAAATTGGATTGCCATTAAAATTATCTTTGAACCTAAACGACCGGTAAAATTAGGGCCCATCACTGTTCAGGGCATGTTTTTAAAGCGCCAAAAGGAAGTGTCTGAAGTTTACTCTACCATCATAGAGCAAAAGCTTATCACGCCTAAAAATATCACCCACATCATCCTTCACGGTTCAGGTTCAGCGCAGTTACTAGAACTCATTGAGCTTCACGTTAATGATGCCATCGAGCGCTATGTCGCCATAGCGCAACCCTATTTTGCACTGGGCGTCGGTTCGGAAAATTATCACAAGATGAAAGCGCTAGCGGTGCGTCAAATATTCGATAATTCTGATAAATACTTGTTGTATGCGTTTGACTACGCCAACAATGCGTTGCAGGTTGGCCATGATCTCAGTGAGCGAATGCAGGCATTAAGCGTTGAAGAGTTCGAAGGGGTATTGCGGCCAGCTTATCAACAAGACGAGTGGAAACTCATCGTGACCGGCGCTATTTTAGGTATGGTGGCTGGGATCGCCCAGCTTTATCTTGTTTTTATGTAGTGAAGATCATGCAGAGTGTTTTATACCGCAACGTTGCTATTTCATAGCTTATGTAAAAGGATTGGACTCAATTATGAAGACAGCGCAAAAAATATTACTTACTGCGCTTACGTTGTTTAACGAGCACGGCGAAAATACCGTGACCAGTGTAGACATTGCTTTAGAGTTGGATATTAGTCCAGGAAACCTCTATTACCACTTTAAAGGTAAAGACAGTATTGTAAGTGCATTAATGAAAATGCATGAGCAACAAATGCATAAAGTATTGAATAGGGATAAGCTAGATACTCTTCACCCTGAAGAAATCATGTACTATCTGTTTCTACTTGTTGATAACATTCACGTTTTTCGCTTTTTTTATCGCAGTCCGGCGGATTTAGCTGAAAAATACCCAGCTATTGTTCGTCCCCGCCAGCACATACTGACAAACTTGAACAAACAGTTGGCGTTTCTTTTTGACGCGTTAGCTCAGCAAGAAACCCTTATCGCGACGAAATCAGATAGATCGTTACTTGTAGATTTAATCTCGTTGATCATAACTCAGTCGTGCCAATTCGATGAGTTAAACAGTCATATGGACAGTGCTATGCAGCGCTATCATGCGTTGTCGCTAATGATGGTGAGTGTATTACCAAGGCTGGCGCTTTCAGATGAACAGAAGCATCAACTGTCGCAGCTGCTCAACTCTCACGATTTCATGAGAGATGCTTCAACGCAATCCCCATTCGACTTCGCTTAGAGGAATAACCATGGCAAAAACGCTCAGTTTCTTAGATAAGTCATTTTGGATAACAGAATCAGATGAAAATCCGAAACATGTTGCTTGTTTGCAGCTACTTGCCATTCCTAAGGGAGCAAAAAGTACAGACTATGTTCCTCAATTGTTCCAAGAGATACGAAGTTTTGCTCGTGCTACCTCTCCATTTAATTGTGCAGTAAAAACCGTATTAGGTTATCCGGTGGGGTTTGCGCCCGTTAAAAAACTCAATATGGATTATCACGTCCAGATTCATCGCGTTGCTGATGTGAAAAACAGAGAAGCGCTAGATGGTTTCGTAGCGAGACTACATGCGTCACGTTTGGACCCCGATAAACCTTTGTGGCAATACCATTTCATATTTGACGATAATAGCGATACGTTTGCCATATATGCGCGGGTTCATCACATGTATGGAGACGGAGCGACATTGGTACGCTGGTTTCAGGCTGGCTATGTATCACACTCACATGAGACAAAGTTTACGCCGGTGTGGGCGGTAAAGCGGCTTAGGCACAGGCGGCATGAGCCCATCAGTTTTTATAAACGCCTAGTTGGTGTCGGTTACGCACTCAAAACGGCTTTTGATTTATTAGTTATTTTTCTTCGTATCTTTATGAAGATTTTACGGGTTAACCCTCATTATATGCCGGTTCCATTCACAGGGACAAAAACCGTACTAACCGGGCAGGTTAAAGCAGGGAGAGCGGTAGCGACCATGGATTTAGACTTTAAGCGAGTGAAGGCGCTTGCAAGACGTACTCGGTCGACTGCCAATGAAGTACTGTTATGTGCCTTTGATATCGGCGTTCATAAACTACTGCAAGATCACGGGCAGGTATTTAAAAAAGCCTTGTTCACCAATATGCCGATTAATTTGCGCAAACCCGGTGAGAAAACTACAGGCAATAAAATTGCCATTGTACCGGTTCAGCTCGCTCACGGCGAAACAGACCCCTACCTTCGATTGCGCCAAATTGTGGTCAATCATCGTATTGTAAAACACGCCGCTCAGCATGCCCGACCTGCAGCTTTTAGCGGCTACACCATTGTAATTCAATCGCTGGCATTAGTATTTGAATGGCTAAATTTATCAAGCCTAGTTAAGCCAATTGCCAATATTTTAATATCGAACGTACCAGGACCTAAAGATATCCGCTATTTGAAAGACGCTGAACTCTTAGCTTGCTATCCCATTTCGACGATGACTCCGGGCGGCGGAGTAAACATTACGCTAATGACTTACGCGGGCACAGCGAACGTCGGCTTAGTATGCTGTAATAAAAATATAGAATCGTTGCAGCCGTTAGCAAGATATGTGGAAGAAGCGTTTGATATGTTAGAGGCAAGCGTGGACGACCCAAGGCTAAATATTGAAGACATCGGCGAACAGGTAGATATGGTGCCGGTCTCCATTGTTTCAGACCATTAATAACGTGGTAGAAAACCTTTCTTGAATTGTGAAGTATTGAGAACAGTAAGCTGAAACAAAAAAGAGGTTATTTGCTTAGGTAGAAACGAAGTACGTCGTCTTCAACCCGCACACTTTGACCAAGCTTGGAAAAAAGGACCTCTCGCCAGTGATCGTTTCGCATGGTGTGGCTTAAATGTTCTTGAGTAATCTGTTTTTTAATTGCGCTGTCAATTTGTGGTGTGTGGTAGTCCAATATCGCTTGCTTCGAGCCTGATAGATAGAGCCTCAGATAGTCTGCAGCGATGTCTGATGTGCCCGCGCTAAACAACGAAAAAGCGGTTTTCAGTGGCCCGCCGAACAAGTTATTTACACTTTTGGGAAAAAAACGAGTGAGTAAAAATTGGGTATCTTTAATTAAAGCATAATCGTCGTTCACCAATGTGACGCTATCGGTTTTCAAGTCGACTAAATAAAGCGTACTCATGTTTTTGTCGTAGTGGGGGGTAGCAGATAAAGTGAAAACTACGTGGGCACGGTAGATAGTGGTTGCTGCAACTTCAATTTTTAACGCTGCTAAACACTGAAGGCCGATACGGTTATGTTCACTATCTAAAGTCAGGTTACCTTCAAGGACTCTCACAGTACCCGTACCAACGGGTATCTCAAACGTGAATGTGTAGGGAAAACTATTAGCTATTAGACTGTGCAGTTCAGACTTGGAAAAATCGTCGTGTGTCAGTTTCCCCAGTTTTACAAGCCACTGAGCAAAATACACTTTGCATTTGTCTTTTAACGATAGGTTATTTGGCAAAATTCACACTCATGGTATTGCTAATGATTATGCAGTGGCTGACAGCAGGCTAGCGTTTTTCGATGATCGATAAACTAAGCTATCAGGATTATTAGATTTTTTAAATCTATCAATTTAATTCTTTTATTGATGAAGTATTGTTTGTTAATCTGGTGTAATACCAGTCCGCATAGATAATTACCCACTCAGCGAGAGTTAAAATGTTCGTAATCGCGGTGTGTTACCGCAGGTATAGTGGTTCTACATCAAGGTGATACTACAAAGAGTACGGACATTTTAAACTCGCCCTTCGGGAAGGTCTGGCAAGCTTCCTAACTTCATTCTGGGAATTTGAAAGGGAGCAGCCATTCCTGCATTTCCACGCTTCGCTAGGAAACTTGCCAGCGCCTTCTGAGTGGGCATTTATCTATCCGGATTGGTATAGCCACAACGTTTTGTTAACATTATTCGATTTGGCTTAAGGAGCTAGCGAAATGAGCGAAGTACTCAGCAAGTACGATTATATTATTGTAGGTGGAGGCTCTGCTGGTGCTGTACTTGCCACGCGCTTGTCAGAAAATCCTGCGCTCGATATTTTGCTATTAGAAGCCGGCTCTAAAGACACGAATCCGTTAATCCATATTCCTTTTGGCCTTTCTGTACTCAGCCGCTTTGAAGGCATAGGCTGGGGGTATCATACGGCACCTCAAAAAGAAATGTATGACAGAGAGCTGTTTTGGCCTCGGGGTAAGACCTTAGGCGGAAGTAGCTCAGTTAATGCGATGTGTTACATTCGGGGCCAAAAAGAAGATTATGATCGCTGGGCGAACGAAGAAGGTGCCGAAGGCTGGTCGTTCGACGATGTGTTGCCGTATTTTAAACGCTCTGAGAACTTCGAAGAAGGGGCTGATGAGTTCCACGGTGCAGGCGGGCCGCTAAACGTGAGCAAACTGCGTCATACAAGCGTGCTTTCAGACGCATTTGTAAATGCAGCGCCATTCGCCGGTTACAAACAGCTCGACGATTTTAATCGCGACGAGCGGGAAGGGCTTGGCTTTTATCACGTTACCCAAATTAACGGGCAACGCTGTTCTACCGCTAAAGGTTACCTTTCTCAAGCTAAGCATCGAAATAATTTGACGGTGCTCACGAAAGTTGCGGCAGAGAAAGTGCTGCTTAAAGAGGGCCGAGCTATCGGCGTTCAAGTGCGTGAAAAAGGCGCGGTAAATCGTTACTTTGCCAAAAGCGAAGTCATCTTATGTGGTGGCGCTATTAACTCGCCCCAACTGCTTATGTTATCTGGTATTGGGCCACGCGCTGAGCTGGAAGAAAAAGGTATATTCGTCCAGCAAGACTTGCCGGGTGTTGGACAAAACTTGCAAGATCACCTCGATGCAATAGTACAGTATACCTGTAAAGCACGGGAAGGATACGCGGTAGCCTTCGGTGCGCTACCTTCTTACATGAAGGCTAGCGTTGACTACGCGTTCAAACGAAATGGCATTCTTTCATCAAACGTTGCAGAGGCGGGCGGGTTTGTGAGCTCTAGTTTAGCCGCACAAGGCCCCGACATTCAGTTCCATTTCTTACCTGCAATTCTAAACGACCATGGAAGACAGCTAGCTTTTGGTTACGGTTATGGCCTTCACGTATGTTGCCTATACCCCAAAAGCCGCGGCACTATCTCGCTTCAAAGCAACCATCCTGCTGACCAGGCACTTATCGATCCGAATTATTTGTCTGCAAAAGAAGATCAGCAAGTCATGATTGAAGGCGTGCGTATTGCCCGAAAGCTACTATCTGCACCAGACTTCGACAAGTTCCAAGGCAGTGAGCTATACCCAGGGGAAGATGCGCAAACCGATGAAGAAATATTAGAATTTTTACGTGAGCGAGCTGAAACCATCTATCACCCAATTGGTACGTGTAAAATGGGCAGTGATGACGATGAGATGGCAGTGGTTGATACACAATTGCGAGTAAGAGGTGTAAAAAGTCTAAGAGTGGTAGATGCTTCGGTGATGCCAAGCTTGATTGGCGGCAATACCAATGCACCCACCGTCATGATTGCCGAACGTGCTGCTGAGTTTATTAAAGCGACCCACGAAGGTCAGCCTGTTTCTCTAGCTTAAGCTGAGTCTGCTTAAACAGGTGTGAAAGTTAGGAGCGAGGCACTGTCTCGCTATGACGCTTGCCAGACCTTCCCGAAGGGCGAGTTTAAAATGTCCGTACTCTTTGTTGTGTCACCTTGATGCAGAACCACTATACCTGCGGTAACACGCCGCGATTACGAACATTTTAACGCTCGCTGAGTGGGTAATTATCTATGCGGACTGGTATTAAAGCTTGATTAGGGCTGCTTTTGCATAAATAAGTCCGCTGCACAGTCACACATTTCTTTAATATGGCTATTGTCAGCATAGATACCGTCAATCAGTAACCTTGCAATGCCATGTAACGTGCCCCACGTAACCTGAGCTAAACGAAGGGCATCTTGATTATTCGGCAGCAACCCTTTTTCTTGCCAATAGCGCGTCATCGTCACTTGAAACTGAAAGCAGGGGAATGCCACGTTTTTCAGGTCATTAGTGGCCGCTTGATTCTGCCAGATAGTACGACCAAACATTAATTCATACATCTCTGGGTTGTCGGCAGCGTAGCCAATGTATTCATGCACAAATTCGCGAAAACGCACCTGTGGAGTTTTATTGTCTTGCTCAAATATTCGTTTAGCTGCGGTATGCCAGTCACTAAAGCCTTTGGCCGCAATAGCGCTTAACAGGGCACTCTTGTCTTTAAAGTGGTGATAGGGCGCAGTACGAGAGACGCCGGCATCCTCAGCCAGCTTTCTCAGCGAAAGACTATCAACGCCATGCTCCGACAAACGCGCCGTTGCTGCCTCTATAAGGGCACTGCGTAAATCGCCATGATGATAGCTTTGTACTGCATTAGCCATATATCAAATATTTCCGTTGTTGCAATTGGGACGAATAGATAACGTTTTATCTTGACACTGTCAACATAGCCTTTTATCTTGACGCTGTCTAGTTTGCAAATTTGTTAACAGGAACAGCCCAAGGAGACAGCGCAAACCATGAAGTACTCTAC
>Ga0105235_100160_pt1 | contig 27278 bp, 22 predicted proteins | sample Virmet3819_2500_FD_90059 | JGI IMG/M metagenome (GOLD analysis project Ga0105235, IMG submission 90059) | Marine viral communities from the Southern Atlantic ocean transect to study dissolved organic matter and carbon cycling - metaG 3819_2500 | ecosystem: Environmental > Aquatic > Marine >... | reverse complement strand
TTTAACGAAGGTAATATAGACGCCACCAGTATTCTTAGCTACTTGAACGCCAAGGGCGTGCTGCACGAATGCGATATAAAACCGAAAGAAATGCAGCGTTTAGGCGTGTATTTAAAAGACTATAAGACCCTATACACCAACTGGGGCGGCATGGTGGAATACATGGCAAAACCCGGCCAAACCGTGAAAAAAGGCGAACCGCTGGCGCAAATTTTAAATATCGATGACCTAGATACCGACAACGGCAGCAGGACCCTAGAAGCCCCTTGCGATTTAATTCCCATCCTGCACTTCCCTTCTGCTTCGGTATTAAGTGGAACACAGCTATATAAAGTGTTTACTAACTATAGGGAGTTGTAGGTTTTTATGTGCCAGTAAAAACGTTTACTCAACGCGTATAACTAGAAAGGTAACAAAAACCTGATAGTACGCGTTGAGATTACACACGCGTTTCGAAGAAGCAATTTTAGAGGCGACGAACGCCAAAATACAAAAACACCAGCCTTCGATTAGAAACCTGACAGACTGTCGCATCAGAACAAGACTGATCATCTTAGTTGGTGGTGTTAGTAAGTAAATAAACAGTGCCGAACTGTTGAAAGCATTCCAAAATGAATTTTTTGCAAACATATTTGCAGGCGCGGTAGGCGAAGCGATATTTAGCTCGCGTTGAATACTTTCATCCAATAAAGGATATTTCTCTTTAGCTACAAACACTTTATTCATTTTTGACTGTTTTAAATTAATTAGTCTAAGCTAAACAAAAATGCACAGAATCCTAAACGAAGCCAAGGACGCAAACTAATGTGGTTTAATAAAAAGCCTGTAGCGACGAATTCAAACACTGAGATGGAGAATCTCAAAAAGGAAAACGAAAGGCTGCAAGGGCAGCTCTTGCAAATGGAGTCTCGTTTACACCAGTCTTATGAAGAAGCTGAAGAACTCGCCAGAAAAGTTAATGTCGAACGAACTATTGTAAAAAACTTTTTTCACTCGCTTGATTCATTAGATTTGGTGAGGCATGACGTGGCTCATTCTGCGACTCAACTGCACGCAGAAAAAATTCGTTTAGACAATGTGCTTGAAGATATTAGTGGCACTAGTACAGCCCTTTCAAACTGTGTTGAAGTGCTTAATGCAATGACGGGAAATTCAGACGCTATCAATGGTTCAATTGAGTCGCTTGCACAATCCAGTAAAGATATTGAGTCGTTTATAGGGCAAATACAGAGTATCTCAGAACAAACAAACCTTTTAGCGTTAAACGCAGCCATTGAGGCAGCTAGAGCTGGGGAGCAAGGGCGAGGTTTTGCTGTAGTCGCGGATGAAGTTAGAACGCTTGCTAGTCGTTCGTCTGAAGCGTCGTCTAAAATTTCAGATTTGACGGTAAAAGCTTCTGAAAGGACAGACAGTACTTATCATCAAATCAAGGAAAGTACACGACAAACCTTGCAAGTAGCCAGTTCTGCATCGCAAATAAGCGCATCCCTTGATAACGTTGCCCATATTGCTGAAGACATGGCTAATGTTATTTCTCTTTCTAGCGTCAGTACTTTTATCCAGACCGTTAAATTAGATCATCTGGTTTGGAAGGTTGAAGTGTATCGAACTATCCGGGGAGAAAGTAAAAAGACAAAAGATGATTTTGCAGACCATCACCAGTGTCGATTGGGTAAGTGGTATTATGAAGGAGATGGTGAAAAACATTACAGTCATTACGCGGAGTATTCACATTTAGAGGGGCCCCATGCATTAGTCCACCAGTCAGGCATTGCGGCTCTAAATGCACATGAAAACGGGGATGGAACAACGTTAATCACGCACCTAAACAAAATGGAAGAAGCCAGCGCTCGAGTTTTTGACTTCTTAAATAAATTAGAAAACAAAGTGAAAAACGAGATGGGGCATTAAAAATACTTTCGCAAAGCTTGTAAACCTATGGACAAAAACAGAGCTGCAAGCGCAACTCTTGGCTCTGTAACTGATAAGAGGTTTTTTTAGTTGGTGGGGCACCTTGTCGTAAGAGGTTATTGCCGTCCCCATCCCTTTCCTCCCATTTCTACTAACCGAGACGCAGCTCGTCGAAAGGAGAAAGCAAGATCATTGGCAGACGAAAATTGTGCCAGTGAAACGCCAATTCGCCCCGTCGCCGACCACTCATAATATTTCCCTTCTTTGGTGCGGATCATAGTGGTCGCAAAGGAGCTCGAGTTTCCTCCCTTGTCATTGACGATCAATTCGCCATCGCCGTCACTGCTTTCGACTTGCGCTTCAAAATCAACAAACAATTCGTCGAGCGGGACTTGTGCCGCCAGCACCAAGCGGGTACGAGATTCATAACACGCGTCGATAAGGGTCACAAATCGTCGTGCTTCGTTGAGGTGATTGGCGTCTAGTTGGGGGACGCGTTCAATGATGATGACCGGAAATCGCCGGCAGAGGGAAATATAATCGGCCGCCCCGAGCGGTTGGTAGCACAACTCGGAAAAGTCAAACCAAGCGCATTGGTCATTGAATCTGGCGACCTGAACGGTGCGACCAAAGAGGACGGAAATGCTCTCGGCCTCAGTTATGGATGCAGTACCACCAAATATTTCTTCCAACTGCGCCTGTATGTTGTTGCTAATACTATTATCGCCATGAATATACTTATTTGACCAAAAATAGGATTGGCCATCCGCACTACTCTCGAGTCGATAATCCTTCTGGGAATCCTCCATGGAAATGATGTCGAACGTGTGTTTTAACATATCTATGAATGGCAAAAAGAGAGAGCGGTTAATGCCTCCCTCATACAAGGCATCGGGGGAGCGATTCGAGGTGGCCACCACGACGACATTCCAATACGATAAGAATAAAAAAAGTCGTTTCAAAATCATAGCGTCGGCAACGTCTGTCACTTGAAATTCATCGAAACAGAGGAGTTGGGCTTCTTGTGCCAATTGTTGCGCAACAATGGGGATCGCATCGCCACGTGGGTGTTCCTGTTTGTAGACAAATATTCGATGATGGACGTCTAGCATAAATTCATGAAAGTGGACGCGGCGTTTGGTAATTTTTGCGTGTTTGTGGCTGTTATTTTTACAGCAAGAAGCATCATCAGGAACATTAACCAAGGCGTAAAAAAGATCCATTAGAAAGCTCTTGCCAACCCCGACAGGCCCATGAATATACATTCCTCGCGGTGGTGGACCAAAAGACCACAAATGGAGTTTCTTTCGAAGAAAGGACTGGGCTGATGCCAATGAACGCCCCAGTATTCGAGGGCCGCTGCTTGTACAACTGCCTTCTGCCTGATGGTCGGTGCGCATGGAAACTGGTGGGAGCGAAGCAAGAGACTCGTGCAGGGCATCGAGTTTTGCTGCCAGAGCGACTTGCGCGTTGTCTCTTTGCACCTCCCCCTCATCCACCTTGCGTTCATACGCTGCTGTCACAGCCCCAGTCGGGAGGCACCGCCGAGCGACGCGATGTTGTGCTGTCATCTTCTTCATCACCGTCTTCATTATGGCCTCATGCGTTTATTAACTAGAAAGTATGTACGCTGGATTTCTGCATGAGTATCAATTGATACTCATCCACACCCTCTCTATTTTTAACAACAGTTTTTCTCTTATCCGCCGATATTCGAGTCGGCAATCTGTTTAGTGCAATATGGCAACGCAGAAGCTTTAGGATAGAGGTAAAATAATGCGCTATTTTTCATAAACTTAAAATACATGACGCCTCATGTTTTGATTTCCTCGGCAGCCTCGCTGCATTGTGCCCCCTTCCAGGCTGAGCCTTAAAGGGTTCAGATGACCGGCCATTGCGTGTTCCCCCCAAATTCTCATGTACGTGCAGAATTGACTTTCTCACGACAGGGCAAAAATAGTCCTCGATTGTCAGAACATCTGAAAGATTTAGATATGCCTTATCAGGCGCGAAGTGTGTCATGGGCACAAAGTTTAAAAAGTGTAATCCATTTAGACACTCGTACAACAAACATTAAATACAGCCAACACAGCGGGTAGTGCATAGTTTTTATATTTTTAATATTCAAGCGTACTTGAATCTGAATAATGCCGTAAAAAAGTAGGAGTTTGATCTTTTAGAGTCATAAACTAAGCTAAAGTACATTAAAAGTTAAACTCACTTTCATCAGTTAGATCTAGGGAAAGCATTTGTATGAAAAGATTTACTCTCTTAGTTTTTGTTCTTCCTTTTCTAGTTCTGAATGCGTCTTCTTATGCGGAGTCACACCAGATTGGCTCGTTAGATGAAAAACTTAAATCGCTGATACCCGCGAATGAGGCGGGCTGTTCGATAGGTGTTTTTGAAAATGGAAATGCATTAATTAAAGACGGTTACGGTTTGGCAAACGTTGAACTAAATGTTGCTATGTCTAATGATAATGTGCATCGCATGGCATCAGTTTCTAAACAATTCGTAGCAATGGCGGTTCGTTTATTGGCCGATCAAGGCGCAATAAAATTAGAGAACGGCATCTCTGACTACGTTGAAAATCTACCTGATTACGGTACCAAGGTTTCAATCAATAGTATTATTGGGCATACGGGAGGGATGGGCGATTATGATTTAATTTCGACATATGGCTACCCTGAAGATTTTAAAGCAAAGGAAGGAGCTCTTAATTTGAAAGCAATTTCCGGTCATCCAATGCGAATCGGCAATGAAGATTATTTAAGCGTATCAGAATTCCATGAAGTAGTTAAAAAGCTTCCCTTAGTAGTCGAACCTGACACTGAGTGGCGTTACAGCAATATGGGTTACATTATGTTAGCCATTCTCGTTGAGGAAGTAAGCGGATTAACACTTCGGGAATATACCGATAAATATGTATTCAAACCCCTTGGTATGGATAACACGTTTTTTGCAGACGATGCGGTAGAGTTGATTAAAAATAGAGCTTACGGATATTCCAAGGATGTGGACGGTAACTATGTAAACGATATGACAAACTTATTCGTTGTAGGAGATGGGGGGCTACATACAACCATTAATGATATGCAAAAGTGGGATGCGCAGTTTTATACACCTAAACTAGGTAAGAATCCGGTAACTTTTATGGAAGAGTTCATGCTACCAAATAGTTCTCTTCCCGTTAATCCAGATAGTGGGGCTGACATATTTTACGCAAATGGCCAGGGCATTTCTAAGAGTGAAAATGGTCTTTTGGTATCTCACTCTGGGGGATGGTTAGGGGCAAATATCATGTATCGTCGCTACCCTGACAATCAATTTATGAATTTAGTAATGTGCAGTAATACATCAATTAATGCTACGAATATTGCTGATGAGATAGATAAGTGGTATTTCAATAAATAGAGACCTACCTAAATTATTTTGTTATACGTGAAGATTTGAGATTTAACTCTTCTATATGCTGAGAAGGTCAACATTACCGTCAATAGGCAAACGATCATTAACGTGTCGCAATAGATACTTCATAAAACCTTAATACTGGTATATAAACTAAAAATCGAAAAAAGTACTGTGCGAAAGATTGCGAATTTTCAGAAACCTGCTCGAATGCAGACGGCTCAGAAAAAATGGGTCAAACAAACTTAGCTGCCATTGATTTTTAGCCCGTTTAGTTGAAGATAGCTAAACCACTCAAACGTAATTAAATAGTAACGACGCTAATCTAATAAAAAGCGCCTAAGATCTTGTTCGTGCCGCATTACGTGCAAAATAAAGGCTTTATTGTCTTCAAATTTATAAGAAATTCGACAGGGCTTTACATAAAGCTCGCGGTAATTGAGGGATGGTAATTCAGAGACTGACTTTCCTGACTTAGGATATTCCTCAAGCATATCTACTTTGGCGAAGACTTCTTTAACCAGTTTCTTTGCCGCAACTAAATTAGATACCGCTATGTATTCAGCAATATTGTCCAAGTCATTTAGAGCAGGTTCCGTCCATACTATTTCAGCCATTTATCCATTTTCGCTTTGGCCTGCAGGTTAGTTAAAACGTCATCATTTCTTATTGCCTGCTCACCTTTTGCAATACCTTCCAGAATCGACATGCGCTTTTGCATCATCTCATAATCATCAACATCAACTAAGTAAGCCGATGGCTGACCATGTTCAGTAATCAAAACAGGCTCTTTTGAAGTGTGCAGGTCTTGCAAAATTTTTGTGGCTTGTCTCTTCAATGTAGTAACTAATTCTACTTTCACGATGCAGGTTCCAGCCTTCAAATGTACCACTATAGTATCACTTAACAATAACCACACAAGATTTCATTCACTCAGAACAGAGTTACAAGGTAACTAACCACACCCTTCTTCACCCAAACTAACGCGGTATTTAAACTCACCACGCTGATTAAATACGTCAAAACCATTATCAGAAGCTTTAAGCTCTAGCTCCCATACCCAATTTGTTTTTTCAATAAACTTTAGTTCATAGCGGTTTAAAGGAAGTGGGCATTCTAAATAAAAATAATGGTAGGCCGTTCCCATCGCGCCTGGATCTGCGGTAAACACGTAAATAGTGTTATTTTCTATTGCAAATTCTTTATGAAAGTAGTCTCGGTTAGTTCCTAGTGTTGCATCAATCAATACACCTATTAGACCTATCGCTATCTGAATGAGCGCCACTATTGCTAAAACACTGCTCAAAAGAATAGATAACCATTTACTTTTAACAAGATGCCTAAATGCACCGTATTGCTTAAAAAGCAGATACACACCTGCGCAAAGCGCTATAAGTTTAATTAAGGCTAACGCGTCGCCGACCTGTGACATGAACTTGGGGGAATGGTAGTTAAAGCCCCACAGCACACTACCATGCAGACTTTCTACTAATGGAACTATTGTTAGAAGTAACACAGCGAGTAAATGAGTGAATAAGGCCGCAAAGGTTCTTTGCGGCACTTGCTTGTTACTCGGGCTATAGTTTTGCTCTAATTGCGTTGTCCCTAACATTAATTATCAGCTTCCTTAAATCGGCGAACCTGGCGGTAGTGGCTCTACTTCGAAGCTACTTGGCCACGTTTTACTGGACCAGTAAGTATCGAACTGCTCTTTTAGTATCTCATACTGATTGTCGTCAGCTTCATCATCTAGCCACTCGCTAAATTCAAGTAAAGCAAGTTCAGCTTCCATTCTTACTTCTGGCGCCAGCTTGTCGTTAGTGACCGCTTTCATCACGGCATTTAATGCAACTAACTGTAAGCGCTTTGCTAGTGGACTTTGCGACTTATTTTTATACCAGTGTACGCTAAGTATTTGCTTCACCAGCATTGAAACGCCCACTTTTTTGCGTCTATCTTTACTGCTTTTTACTTGCCACTCTAGGCGATTCAAGCGCTCTGGGTGTAATAACAACTCAAACGCAAAGTTCGACGCCGAAGCGGCCGCAGAAACTGGGTCTAACATTAACCCCATTTTACCCTTAAAGTGCTCGCGGGTAATGTCGTCACCGTAGGCTGTAGGTGGAATAAGCGCGAGAACCGATTCAGGTATAGTAAGGTAGTCAGCCGTAGTAGCAGTGATTAACTGCTGCATAGCTCTCTGCTGAACCGCGGGTGCTACAAATTGCTGCCCTTGCGTTTGGGTGTAATCGCCTTTGCGTTCATATTCGTACACTAAGCCGCCTACTTGCTTTGCTACGGCTTCTAGTTGATAGCGATGTAACAAGTAAATGGGCACTAAAGCATTTTCGAGTGACGACAAGCTGCTGTTCGGGCTTAACGTATCTAAACCTAAATTGGCTAACGCCAGTTGGCGCACTTGTGAAATTTCATCGAAGGCATCTAGCGGGTTACTACCATTTTCCCACATATGACCATTTGCTGACGCATGACGGCTGCTGCGGGTATCTGGGTCTGATTTAAAGCTTAACCCTTCATTACGACCTTTAACGATAATTTTTGCCAAGGCTTCGGATTCTTCTACATCGCTAGCAAAGTCTTGATAGCCATACGCTACGGCGTGAATATCCCATGCGCCTATGCCTTTGTCATAGGCGCCTTCAAGGCTAATCTTGCCGTTTTTAATGCTTATTTTAGGGTGAGGATAATCCATTACCGACGCACGGTTATTTTCACTTGCCGCAAAGTTGTGCGCTATACCTAGTGTGTGCCCTACTTCGTGAGCAGAAAGCTGCCTAATGCGATCCAGCGCCATTTCTTGCTGCAAAGTGGTGTCGGTGTTGCCGTCTTTAAAAGGGCTAGTTAGGCCAAGGGCAATTAAATAATCTTGTCTTACACGCAGAGAGCCTAAAGTAACGTGACCTTTGATAATTTCCCCTGTACGTGGGTCAACTACCGACGACCCATAAGACCAGCCGCGCGTTGCGCGATGTACCCAGTTAATAACGTTGTAGCGCACGTCCATAGGGTCGGCACCTTCAGGCAGTACTTTTACCTGAAACGCATCTTTGTAACCTGCAGCTTCATAGGCTTGGTTCCACCAGCTTGCGCCTTCTTTAAGCGCGGTCATTACCGGCTCTGGGATACCTGGGTCTAGGTAATACACAATTGGCTCCACTGCTTCGCTCATTGCTGCATGGGGCGTTTTCTTGGTTAAGCGATGGCGTGTAATAAAACGCTGCTCGGTAGGTTCACTAATAGGTGTTGAGTAATCGAAATAGCTAAATTTCCAGTAGCCTGAATATGGGTGGTACTCCCTAGGCGTATAGTTGTCGTCAGGCAGTGCCACAAAGGAATGATGTAAGTGCACCGACACGCTTTCTGGGTCGGGGGTAACTTGCTGAACGTATTCACCCGGCTTTTTACCAGCAAAAGTGACTAATGCTTCTAACTCGGTATTTTTTTCAAAGGCTTTGGTTTTTGGTAAGTACACCCCGCTTCGCATTTTATCTACGCTAAAGCTACCTTGATTGGTGCGCGCCATGCGGTTACCGATACCGTGAATATCACTTAGTAAAAAAGGCGTGTAATCGATAAGACTGGCGTTGTCGCTTTTTGCTACCAGCGTGAAACCGGCAATGACCGAATCCGCAAAAGCTTCATCAATACTTTGCTTTTCGGCATCGCTGCCGTGGGCCGCACGGTATTTCGTGTTGTGCTGCTTCAACAAAACCTTGTTACCAAACTTTTCGAAACTTACTAAGCGGGTTTCGCCAAGCTGTCCGCGATCGAGGCCAATGTCGTTCGAGCCTACACCGTAGGGCAAGCTGCTTTGAAACAAATATTCGGCGTTACCTGTTGGCACCGCCAAATAAACTTTGTCACTTTCATCGTCATAGTAAACAGGGATTAGACCGTCTTTTTTGGTCATATCGCTAGTGAATTCTCCAATGCTTGGCAGCGCTGCCCAAGCTGAAGACGTAGACACAACAAACAATACCGTAAAGGCAATGGCCGATTTGCCGGAAGCTTTAATTTGTCGCGCCGCTTTATGAAAAATGTTCAATTGCAGCATGCAGTTAGTCCTTATTATTGTGAATTTCTAGCCTACCCTACCTAGCGGCTTTTGCCCATGGTGATTCGTCGTTTAAGTACGTCAATTGAGGTGATTGGTTAGTTTTGCTATAGGTTCTCATTACATTTTTCTTAGTGCATTTGTCTTGCTGCTCAGCCTAATGTGTAGAAATAATTTGATCTCCATCAACCCCTTGCCTGATTTGCCTTGAGAGCCTCTCGGTGTACTTATAGAATCCGCCGCCTTGTTAAAGGCGTCTAGTAGCGGTTTTTATATATGACTTCAAACACTTCTTCTCGTAACAGTTCTTCAATTCAATGCGAAGATTCAGCTTTAAAACTTTCCGACCAAACGTTTAACGCACCAGAATTACTTGCTCCGGCAGGTAGCTTGCGCAATATGCGTTACGCTTTTGCCTATGGAGCAGACGCTGTTTATGCTGGTCAACCCCGCTACTCGCTACGCGTGAGAAATAACGAATTTAGCCTCGAAAACTTAGCGATAGGTATAGAAGAAGCGCATGCCCTAGGCAAGAAATTCTACGTGGTGAGCAATATTGCCCCCCACAATAGCAAGCTTGGCACTTACCTTAATGATATTGCGCCGGTAATTGCTATGAAACCTGACGCGCTAATTATGTCAGATCCCGGACTAATTATGATGGTGCGCGATGCATTCCCTCGCATGCCAATTCATTTAAGTGTTCAGGCCAATGCTGTGAACTACGCCACGGTGAAGTTTTGGCAAAAACAAGGCATTGAGCGCGTTATTTTATCGCGAGAACTATCGCTTGAAGAAATTGAAACAGTCCGCGAGCAAGTGCCAGACATGGAATTAGAAATGTTTGTTCATGGCGCGCTTTGCATGGCGTATTCCGGGCGCTGTTTATTGTCTGGCTACATGAATAAACGAGATCCCAACCAAGGCACTTGTACCAATGCTTGTCGTTGGTCTTATGATGTTAAGGCGGGAAGCGAAAACGAAACCGGTGATATCGTTCAAGCCACCGAAATTGATAAAGCAGTTTCGGCACCTCAAACGGTCATTCCCACCCTTGGCGAAGGCGCGCCAAGTACTCATGTGTTTATGTTAGAGGAAAAAGAAAAGCCCGGCGAATTGATGCCTGCCTTTGAGGACGAACATGGCACTTATATTATGAATTCGAAAGACTTGCGTGCCGTTCAGCATGTCGACCGCCTAACCAAAATGGGCGTGCATAGCTTAAAAATAGAAGGCCGCACAAAATCACACTACTACTGCGCTCGAACAGCGCAAGTTTATCGCAAAGCCATTGACGACGCAGTAGCAGGTAAACCCTTCGACAACTCGCTAATGGGAAGTTTGGAAACCTTGGCTCATCGAGGTTATACAGAAGGTTTCCTGCGTCGTCACTCACACCAAACGTATCAGAACTACGAATACGGGCATTCTGTCAGCGATAAACAGCAATTTGTTGGTGAAGTGCTAGGCCGCTGCAACGAAACGGGTTTTGCGATTATAGATGTTAAAAACAAATTCTGTGTAGGGGACTCGTTAGAACTGATGACACCAAGCGGAAACATTACCTTTGCGCTTGATGAAATGCTGGATAAGAAAAACCTTTATATCAGCGATGCCAAAGGTTCAGGGCACCAGGTTAGTATACCTCTACCTTGCGATGTAGACCTAGATTTTGCTCTGCTGCTACGTAATCTGGATGAAGGCGTTGACACTCGTAACCCGTTTCGCAAAACGGTGAGTGCCGTAAAAAACCAGAGCGTAAGCGAGGTATAATTCATGGCACTGCTTATTCTAGATAGCTGCATTAACTGCGATATGTGCGAACCAGAGTGCCCTAATTCAGCAATTAGCATGGGAAATAACGTGTACGAAATAGATGCTAATCGTTGTACCGAATGCGTGGGGCATTACGATGCCCCTACCTGCGTGGCAGTGTGCCCCATAGATGTCGTTAAACCAGACCCGAACAAGAAAGAAACGTTAGATGAGTTAGCTGAGAAATTTATACGTTTAACTACTTAGCAACGATGTAAGCCAACAGGTTAAAAATACTATTCAAAGAATTTTCTTGAATCCTACTCAAGAGTGATCCCTAATTGCAGAACTGTTTGAACTGGCACAACTAATAAGGGTTTTGTTTTGAAGTTTGCCTCTCGCGCTACCGCTATCTCTCCGTTTCTTGCCATGGCCTATGGCGAAAAGTCCTCTGCTCTAGAAAAGCAAGGTAAAGATGTTATTCGTCTTAATCTTGGTGAGCCAGATTTTGGCGCTCCCGAGCCTGTACTTGCGGCAATGAAAGAAAGCTTAAATATTCCATATTTTCCTTATACGTCTGCGCTAGGCATGCCTGAACTCCGAGAAGCCATAGCCCGCTTTTACGAATTTAAACACGGCGTAAAGATAAGTCCTTCACGCGTGGTCGTAACCGCCGGCGCGTCTGGTGCGTTACTTTTGGCAAGTGCTGCCTTGGTTGAACCCGGCGATAACGTGATATTGGGCGACCCGTCTTACCCCTGCAACCGACGCTTTTTGAACGCATTTGGCGCAGAAGTAACGCTGGTGCCAACACGCAGCGAGGATAACTTTCAATTAACCGCTGAAAGTGTTGCCGATAATTGGAAGCAAAACACGAAAGGCGTGCTTATAGCCACCCCAGCCAATCCGACAGGTACAGCGATTGATATAGACGAGTTGATTAAAATTGGCGAATACTGCAAAGCCAACGGCGGTTTCTTAATTGTTGATGAGATTTACTTGGATCTTTCGCTTTCTATTGATGATGCTAGCCAGTCAACCAGCAACAAGAACGCCAAGCTTCGAACCGTACTTGCTAACGCTAAACTGGAAGACACTGTAGTGGTTATCAATAGCTTCTCTAAATATTTTGGAATGACCGGCTGGCGCCTCGGCTGGTGTGTTGTGCCTGAAGCGATGACACCCATCGTTGAAAAGCTCGCGCAGAACTTGTTCATTTGCCCCTCCACCCTTTCGCAAAAAGCCGCCCTTGCTTGTTTTACTTCTGAGGCATTGGCGCAATGCGAAAAAAATCGTATAAACCTGACAAAGCGGGCCTCTTTCGTTTTTAATGCACTTGAAAAAATCGGCCTTCGTTTAGATGCCCAGCCAGACGGTGCTTTTTACGCTTTCATCAATATTAAACACACAGGGCTAAGTGCTATTGAGTTTTGTGACGCCCTGCTCTCGCAACATCATGTGGCACTTACGCCTGGCAATGATTTTGGCGAGCACAATGCCGACCACTATGTAAGGCTGTCTTTCGCTACCGATATGGAGCGCTTGAATGAGGGGCTGGCTCGGCTAGCTACTTTTGTTAAGTCTTTATGCTAGTTGCTTTGTATCCACTGTTTAATTTCGTGAATAGACAAATATTACCGAAAAAAATGATAGATATCCGCGCTTGTGCGTATATTGGATATCGTATATTGATGACACGTGTCAAAACGAAATAAGACAGGACAAAACAATGAGTAACGAACGGGAATTTGATGTAGTTATCTTCGGTGCTACAGGTTTTACGGGCAAGCTAGTAGCTGAGTACTTTCAGGCGCAGTATGGTAATGACAGCAGTGTGAAATGGGCAGTTGCAGGTCGTAATGAAGCCAAACTTACCGATGTAAAACAGGAACTGGGTATTAGTGATAGTGTTGCCAGTATTGTAGCCGACGGTGATGATGCCGACGCGCTAGAAGCTATGACTAAGCGAACTGCGGTTGTACTCACCACAGTGGGCCCTTATCAAATTTACGGTGAAAAGTTACTCTCTGCGTGTGTTGATAATGGTACGGGATATACAGATTTATGCGGTGAGCCGGCATGGATGCACCAAATGATCAATAAGTATGAAGCGAAAGCCAAAGAAACGGGCGCAAACATTGTATTTTCTTGCGGCTTCGACTCAGTACCATTTGACTTAGGTGTTCACTACTTACAAGCGCATGCTAAAAAGCAAACTGGCGACGTGATTGAATACGTTAAAGGTCGCGTTCGCAAGATGCAGGGAACCTTTTCTGGTGGCACGGCTGCCAGCTTAAAAGCAACCATGGCTGCTGCTCACAAAGATAAATCGGTAATGGCCGCACTTATTAACCCGCATTCGTTAACCGATGGCGCATCAAACCAGCCTCAGCCCGACGGCAACAAACCTTATTTCGACGAGCAATTAGGTACATGGGTTGCCCCCTTCATTATGGCGGCAATCAATACGAAAAACGTTCATCGCACGAACTATTTAGGTGGGTATGCCTATGGAAAAAACTTCCAGTATGATGAAATGATGATGACAGGTCCTGGCGATAAAGGTGAGGCTATGGCCAACCACGTTGCTAAAGATAAATCGCTTGCAAGCGACGATGGCCCTAAGCCTGGTGAAGGCCCAAGCAAAGAAGAGCGTGAAAACGGCTTTTACGATGTCATGTTTGTGGGTACCGCAACGAATGGCGATATGCTAGCCGTATCGGTTAAAGGTGATAAAGACCCAGGTTATGGCTCTACAAGTAAGATGATTTCAGAATCGGCGCTTTGCTTGTGTAAAGACGTAAACCTATCAGGCGGCTTTTTCACACCAGCAGCTGCCTTAGGCGATAAATTAATTAGTCGCCTAGAAGAGAAAGCAGGCTTAACGTTTGCTATAGAAAAGTAGCATGCATTTTTGCTCAACTACCATTGAAAAGGCTGAACACTAATAGTGTTCAGCCTTTTCTTTCTGCGCTAGGTGTTATTATTGTTTTTTCTAAGCAAGTACTGCTTTTAATGCTTTAACGCACGCATCTGTTTCTGAGGGTGTGCCGACACTGATCCGTGACCATGAGTCGTAGCCTGGCCATGTGCGCCCTACCACCTTTATACCCTGAGCTTTCATTTTTTCCGCGAATTCATCGTGCGGCATACCCGTATCTATATAGATGAAATTCCCCTGCGGATTTGGTGCATACGGCTGGTTTAACTCCTTGGCCACTTTCACTAGTTTTTCACGCTCGGTTTTAATGCGTGAACGCATTGTGTTTAAGTTCGCATGGTCGTCCATACTTGCCATACCCGCCACTAATGCCAAATAGTTCACACCACCCATGCGTAGCATGCCACCCATAGTTTTAGCTTGTTCGGCAGGCATAATGGCGTAGCCTAAGCGCTGGCCTGCCATCGCGTGAATCTTAGAAAAGGTGCGGCATATCACCACGTTGTGACCTTCTGCTACTAGCTTAGACTGCACATTGGCTGGATAAGCATCAGACATTTCAATGTAGGCCTCATCGATAAACACCTGTGCTTTCTTTGACACGCGCTTTGCAAAAGCAGTCAATTTGGCTGCATCGACCATGCTCCCCGTGGGGTTATTTGGATTACATACATAAACAGCGGTCGTATCGTCGGTTACAGCTGCCTCAATCGCATCGAGGTCAAATGTCATGTCTGCCGCAAGGGGGACATAAGTGACATCTGCCCCCATAAACTCAGCACCTCGCGGCACCCCTTCATAGGTTGCCATAGAGGTAACTAGTTTGTTGCCATTTTTCGTGATCCAGTCAGCGTAGCCAAAAAGAATAGGTGATGAGCCGTTGGTAATAACAATTTGGTCGGCAGATACGCCCTCTTGCTCTGCAATTTTTTGCGCTAATACTTCAACGGTAGCATCAGTGTAACGTGCTAGATTTAAAAGCTCGCTTTGCATCGCTTTTACAGCTTTCTTTGATGGGCCAAAGGCATTTTCGTTTGACGACAAGCGAATAAGACCGTCGTTCACATTAGGGGTGGCTGATGGAAAGTGTTCGGTTGGCATACCTGCTGCTCGAAGGTCACCCATAATACTGTCGACACTGGTCGTCAATGCCACTGCACCAGCGCCTAAACCCACTGACTTCAACCAATTGCGACGTGAAGAATTCACCGTGGTTTGTTGTACATTTTTATTCATATTTCGCTCTGCCTTCCATCTACAATATCTTTAGACTAAAGACTTAATTTTGAACGTGCAATAGGATAAAAAACGTAAACCATTGATTCAAATGCACTTTATATGTGCATAAAACGCACTAAAATTGACAATACAAGAAGTTTTAAGGTGTTAAGCTGTTACATTGCGGTGCAGCGGTATTTTGAGCATTTGAGCGTTTGCGATGAATGACATTTTTTATGACAGTAGCGGCATTTTTTAGACGCTCATCTTTAGCAGTTTTCTAAAAAGTATCGATTGTCATTCATACGGAGCTAAACCATCTTGGTGAATACAGAGTATGAAACTCAGTTAACTTTATAATTTTAAATACATTGCAAAACAGGAGTTTCAAAATGCCCAAGGATCACGGTGCTCAAATTAAAAACGACGATACTTACGAAGCGCTTCGCGATGAAGGCTATAGCAAAGAAAAGTCAGCGCGTATTGCCAATGCACAGGCAAACAGCAAACAAACGCCTTCAAAGGATGGCGGAAAAGGCAAGAAGTACGAGGACCGCACTAAAGATGAGCTTTACCAAAAAGCAAAAGAGGTAGGTATTGAAGGTCGCTCAAACATGAGCAAAGACGAGCTAATCGACGCTCTGCGCAACCATTAACGGCGGGAACACCGTTATCTAAATAGCAGCGCAAAACATTTAATGAGAATATTTCATGCAAAAATGAAATTAAGTCATTTTTATTCATAAATAAAACCCCGTATAACGTACCTATAGCTTTTACAGCTTTTACATTACTCGGTTTAATCTTTTGAATAGAAGCGCATTCTCATGAACAGTAACGTGGACACAAATTTCTCTTTTACTATTAACAGCGTTAAGTTTGATGAAGATTATCGCCCGTCAGACAATACGCGCATTACCACAAATTTTGCTAACTTAGCGCGGGGTGAGCGCCGAAAAGAGAATTTACGCGATGCATTGAGCATGATTAACAACCGCTTTAATGCACTAGCTAGCTGGGACAATGAACGTGGTGACCGCTATGCCGTTGAACTAGAAATAGTATCGGTAGATATTGATATAGAAAGAAACGGCAACACCTTTCCCACTATCGAGATATTGCAAACCAATATCATCGATAAGCAAACCGGAAAACGCACTCAAGGTATCGTGGGTAACAACTTCTCGTCTTATGTGCGCGATTATGATTTTAGCGTTCGTCTATCAAATCATAACCGTGGGCAGTCATCTTTTAGTATACCCAACGACTTTGGCGACCTGCACGGCAAACTTTTTAAATACTTTGTTAATTCAGAAGCCTATAAAACACACTTTTCAAAGCTGCCAGTAATTTGCTTGAGTGTTTCTGACAACAAAACCTACCGCAGAACAGAGAACCAGCACCCTGTATTAGGTGCGGAATATCAGCCTAATGAAACGTCGCTAACTGAGCAATATTTTAAAAAGATGGGCTTAAACGTGCGCTATTTCATGCCGCACAACAGCGCCGCGCCTTTTGCTTTTTATTTCTTCGGCGATTTGCTAAACGACTACACCAATTTAGAGCTTATTAGCACGATTGCGACCATGGAGACGTTTCAGAAAATCTATCGCCCAGAAATTTACAACGCAAACGCACAAGCGGGTCTAAGCTACAAGCCAAATTTAAAAAATAGCGACCATTCTGTAACACGCATCGTGTACGACCGTGAAGAGCGCAGCCAGCTCGCTGTTGAGCAAGGCAAGTTTGTAGAAGATAATTTTCTGAAGCCTTATCAACACAAGCTACAGCAATTTGCGGCAAGCTATGCCTAATAATACCTTTATATAGCGCGGCTCATTACGTTCAAACAGGGCTAGTTGAATTCGAAATATCGATGAAAAGGGCAATATGCCCTGCCCTGTATTCACCTATCCGAATTATTGATTAAAAGAAACCAAACTACATGAAAAAACTACTCCCCACCTCTATTGCAGGCAGTCTTCCAAAACCATCATGGTTGGCAGAACCCGAAACGCTATGGTCGCCTTGGAAGTTAGAAAATGAAGCGCTAGAAGAAGGTAAAAAAGATGCGCTGCGAGTTACGCTTCAGGAGCAGACCGCTTCTGGCATCGACATTGTTTGCGATGGTGAGCAAACCCGTCAGCACTTTGTGACCACTTTCATAGAACATCTTGATGGCGTAGATTTTGAAAACCGTAAAACCGTGCGGATTCGCAATCGTTACGATGCTAGCGTACCTGTTGTAACCCAAGCGGTTACGCGACCAAAATCGGTATTTGTTGAAGATGCTAAGTTTTTAAGAAGCCAGACTGATCAACCTATTAAATGGGCACTACCAGGCCCAATGACTATGGTCGATACCTTGTATGACGACCACTATAAAAGCCGCGAAAAACTTGCATGGGAATTTGCAAAAATTTTAAACCAAGAGGCCAAAGAACTAGAGGCTGCGGGTGTAGATATAATCCAGTTTGACGAGCCATCTTTTAACGTGTTCTTCGATGAAGTTAATGAATGGGGTATCGCCGCATTAGAGCGTGCTATTGAAGGCTTAAAATGTGAAACCGCTGTTCATATTTGCTACGGATACGGTATCAAAGCCAACACAGATTGGAAGAAAACACTGGGTACGGAATGGCGTCAATACGAAGAAAGCTTTCCTAAACTAGCAAAGTCCAATATTGATATGGTTTCGCTAGAGTGTCATAACTCACATGTTCCTATTGAGCTGATTTCGCTTCTTAAAGGCAAAAAGGTAATGGTAGGCGCTATTGATGTTGCTACAAACTCGATAGAGACACCTGAAGAAGTAGCAGCTACATTGCGTGAAGCGTTAAAGTATGTGGATGCAGACAAGCTTTATCCGTGCACTAATTGCGGCATGGCGCCACTTTCTCGCGCTGTTGCGCGAGGTAAGCTTGAGGCATTAAGTGCAGGTGCCGACATTGTAAGACAAGAATTAGCGCTAAGACGAACGGCTTAACAGTGGCCGTTTCGGTTGTGCCTGTAGCGTACAAAAAGTAAATCAATTCTTATTGAGTAAAAGTAAAACCGGCGTTTTACAGCGCCGGTTTTTTTACAAATTAAAAATTTGCTCTGAAAATTTGGCCTGGTTAACGATTATTAACGAGCATATCTGATAGAGGCATAAGTCTCACTTCCACGCAAAAAAGTGGACATTCACTTTTTACCCATCCCGCGCAAGTAAGATGACCAGAGTCAGACTCCACAGGCGCAACAAGCATATTTAAACAGTCGTTACTTTTAAGTTGCTCGAGCTGGTCGTTGTCAATGCATAAATTTTGCGATACGTAGATCATCGGGTTTTTAATTAAATCGTAACTAAGAGCCTGGGCTCTTTCTAGCATGGCTGAAGACATCAGAGACAGTGGGTAAAATTGTGGAAAGCGCACTTTGTCTGCGAATTCGTCAATATATCGTGATTGGTCAGCAAAGGCGCTCAACAAATAATTTTTAGCATTACCGACTATCATCCACTTCCGCTTTAGAAACACATCCCCATCTAATAACGTTCTGTCCGCTAGTCGAGCAATGTCTTCTTTTTTATATTTAACTAAAACGCTTTTTACCGACATAAAATCTGACTGCCGATAAAACCCCATTAAACTCGGCTTACCCGACGCCTTTAAAATCAAACGCTGTGATTCCTGTTCACCGTGCTCCGTCTGTGAAACCCTTGGAGCCTTGAACATTAAGCTGAGGTCGTCTCCCTCTTTGGCGGGATTTACGAAGGTAAATTCGTAGACTGAATAGCGTCTTGGTTTGATGTTAGACGCACCTCGGTGAATTTGAGTTTCTATGAATAAACCAAGTTGAAACCCAAGCGCGATAGTGCCTTGAAATGGATTGCCCGATATTAGCTGCCACCGCATAGGGTCGTGAAATAAATTAAAATCATCAGTAGCGTTGCGCGCAATATCGATATGTAACTGGGTAATTGTAAACAAGTGCTTTCCTTAAATTAGGAAATATCAACCGACTACTATCACCCACACTTCGTGATTGGTGGATACGGTAAACGATGTATCTAGAAAAATAATGGCCTGAATTACGTTCGCACTTCAGTATAGTTGATGGTAGCGATACATACTAATACGTAAGAGTTCATGCGTTTTAAGCTAACGTAATAGCACAATAGAGCGTTGCTACACCGCAATTTAAACATCAATTTAACTGCCGTTGGCATTGTGCTAAAAAGATACTGTGCATGCTCTTTTGAACGCATTACAACTTTGCTGTGTTTTATTCTATTTTACTCCGTAAAGTAACACCAAACCTCACTTTAGACCCTCTGTTATTCAACATTAATTTTCACTACTTTCCCTTATAGACAAGCTTTTCATTTCTAGAAGAAATATAATTTAATTTTGTCTTATCCAAGTTGTAATACATTGTGAATCAACGTTTTTTACTGGCCATTGTCGCGGTGCTGCTGGCCATGATAACCATTCAATCCGGTGCTTCGTTTGCCAAACAGCTCTTTCCAATTGTAGGACCTGAGGGAACAAGCGCCCTTCGTGCTTTTTTCGCCGCATTAATTTTGACAGGTATTTTTAGACCCTGGCGTGCGCGCTTAAGCGCGAAAGGATGGCGGAACGTTTTCTTTTATGGCGCCTGCTTAGGTGCAATGAATATCATTTTTTATCTTGCCATTGCCCGCATTCCTCTTGGTATTGGTGTTGCTCTTGAGTTCACTGGCCCGCTAGCTGTGGCTTTTTTTAGTGCGAGAAAAAAGCGAGATTTCGCGTGGGCTCTTTTAGCCGTTGCTGGCGTTTGCTTGCTACTTCCTGATATTGGCGGAGCCTCTTCAGAAAGCTTAGATCCACTCGGTGTTATCTTTGCACTTACTGCGGGTGCTTTCTGGGCTGGCTACATCGTGTTTGGTAATAAAACAGGTAACGAAGGGTCGGGCGGTGTTACGGTAACCTTGGGCATGTTGGTAGCCGCTATCTGCGTTGTACCCATTGGCGTAATAAGCCAAGGAAGCGCTTTGCTAAACATCGACGTTATTCTTATAGGCTGCGCTGTGGGCATATTTTCGTCTGCTATCCCCTATACATTAGAGATGAGTGCTATGCGCAATATGCCCAAACAAACGTTCAGTATAATGATGAGTGTCGAGCCAGCCGTCGCGGCAATAGCGGCATTTATCATTATTGATGAAACCCTCACCCTTTCGCAGTGGTTTGCGGTGGCGTTGGTGGTTATTGCTACTGCTGGCAGCTCTATTACTCAGAGGCAAAAACAGGTCGAGACCTTATCTTAACTCTTAAAATTTGCCGTACTTTTTATCGCTTTTTCTGTGATTTATGAACTTAGCGCTTACCCATACCGTTTAAGCAGTATATGGCGCTAACTTTCAAGAACACAGGGAATAATGCGATGAAACACTACGCTGTAAACACAGAAGTTGAATGGGAATGGGGTAACGGTAGCGCTACTGGCAATATTAGAGAAAAATTTACCAGTGATGTTGAGCGCACAATTAAGGGCTCATCAGTTAAACGTGAAGCAAGCGATAGCGACCCAGCTTACCTCATAGAGCAAGATGATGGCAGCAAGGTTTTAAAATCTCATAGTGAGCTCAAGAAGTCGTCTTAATCTGTTTTGCTTGTTATGCAACGGTCTTTTTTCATTAAAAACGATGTTGTTGGTATCGCCAAGTCGCTCATTGGCGCCTCCCTTTATAGCAAGGTAGACGGCACAGTTACTGGCGGTATCATTATGGAGACCGAGGCATATTGTGAAAGCTGCGATTTAGCCATGCAAAAGCACCTTATGCGAAGACCTTCTTCTATTGATGTACTCAAAAGCCAAGGTGGTATTGCCTATATCTATTCCGTTTATGGCTATCACAGCATGTTTAATATTGTCACGAATGAATCGGGCTATGCGGACTCGGTTCTCGTTAGAGCAATAAAGCCCACTGTCGGCTTAGACACCATGCGAGAGCGCAGAGGAATAAAAACACCGACTCGGAATTTATGTTCCGGCCCTGCAAAGCTGTCTCAAGCTCTCGGCTTAACGCCTGCACTAAATGGCATATCTATTTTAGATAAAGCCACTGTTTGGATTGAAGGCAACGCCTCGCCGGTTTGCCATGAGAATATTGTAAACTCACCTCGCATTGGTATTGATTATGCCGAGCATGATGCCAAATTGCCCTGGCGGTTTGTAATGAAGCATTAAGATTAGAGAGTGTTGATGCTATGCAGAGCAAGTGTAAGTTAGCTTACAGTCGATATATTTGAGCAGTTTGTTTACCACCCTTGGTACCGCTACTTCCCCTGTTGTGTTTTTCGCCTCTACAAGTATATCGCAAGCATCATATTGAATTTGCTGACGAATAACATAATCGTTTAGCTCGTCGAACAGCGTTTCTTTTAAAGGCACCATACCTACAAATACATCAGTGCCATCGCGCTTAATGAAGTACGCGCCCTCAATTTCACGTTTTAGTGTATATGCTTGCATGGCATCCAACTTTGTTAAGCGAAAGTGCACGCTAGTTAGGGAATCTGTCACTACGTCTCTCAATAATTGCTAAATTACTTCTACTTTTTAAGGCAGGCTTGATCGATATATACCGGCTTACCACGGCTTTTGAATCTACTTGATCCACGTCAATGCAGCCTAGCCATAAGTCCACCAAAATAAAACCATCAAAACTTCCATGCGAAACTTAGTATGCTTACGTTAGTGAACAGTACAGATGCAAACAATGAGATAGTACCAGAACCTCATGGTCTTTATCGGCTGCACCTGAAACCCAATACCCAAATGGCAATAGAAACCAAGCCGGTTTTTGGGGCCAACATCACGCTGCACAGTAGCGTATTAAAACACGATAATTTTGTGGCGACGCCAGATAATATATTAGGCTGGCTCGATCACGGCGGGTTATCTTACTTTGCGGTGAAAACTGAAACAACCAGCAGTGACTCTGACGACAAGTCAGTGATTCTTCCTTCTCAGTTTTTAAAAGCAGAAGGCGGGATCCTTCGCGTCACGTCACCGACCCGTATCTATTTAATGAGCAAAACACCCATAGATATCAACAAACACGGCCTGTGCCTTTTTACCCCTGTGAGATAGAAAAGTACTCTGCCCCTCAAAAGTTTAGGGGGTCAGAGTACTTATTTCTAATCGTCTTCTAGCACGAGGTCCTGTTCTTTGGCAGTGATTCGTTTTATCGCTTCTGACAGCCCAGAATAACGCTTATCAATCTTCGCAACCATACCAGTAAACGTGTTGTTATCAGCTATGATTAAGCAACCATCTTTTGAACGGGTTAACCCGGTGTAGACCAAGCCTCGATGAAAAAGGTTAGCGGCTTTTTCGCTGTCAGGCTTCGGCAAAATCAGCACTACATGGTTGAATTCAGAGCCCTGGGATTTATGAATAGTCATTGCATATACGGTTTCGAACTGCGGAACTCTTGACAGTGATATGCTGCGAAGCGCTTGCTTTTGCTGTCCGTTACTTGCATCGACGTTTTGTTTGTTATCTGCACTTGGAACTTGGCCTTCACCTTTCGTATCTTGGTAAAACCAAGCATAAAGTTTACCCTTGCTGTCTGGCCAAATTACGCCAACCTCGCCGTTTGAAAGTCGCTGAGGATGATGATTTTTTACTATCATTATCGGCTGGCCCTGGTAGAAGTGCCCTTCTCGCTTTTTAATTTTGTGCTTGATGGCGTCGAATACAAGACTGTTCAAACCTTCAACACCCATTACCCCCTTTCTTACTGGTGTGAGCCATCGGACATAATTTAGGCAACTAAGCGCGTCTTCAGCGCTTTTCGCATCAAATATTGGCAAGAAGCTTTCTTTTGCAAGCTTCTGTAAATCTCGAGTATTTACTTGTTGTACTGGCAAAAGATGAACGCCAGCTTTCAAGTTCAACAGTGCATTTGACGTAATTTTTGTCTTTTCATCGCCACTGTCATGTTCACCAATGGCGGCAATTGCTTCATTAGCATCGCCACGCTGAATGGCCGTCGCCACCTTTGCCACCTGCCCCTTGAAGCGCTGCGGTGCCTGAAGTGTCGCCACATATGTTTTGGCTTCCTCATTTACAGGCAACAAGGGGAGATGTGGGCAAAGCGTTGCGATACTCTGTCGCATTAAAGAAGGCACGCCTCCCATTGAAAGCGCGTCATCACGAGTACTTGCGTTACTTGAAATAGCATTATCACCCTTGTCAAAAACCACTGTTTCGTCACTAACGAGTTGTTCTAGCACGTTGCCAAGCTCCACCGCAGGCAACTGGTCGGCGTCGCCGATAAGATAAAGCCGAGCATGCTCTGGCAATGCCCTAACGATGCGGGTCATTAACGCTAAATCGACCATACTTGCCTCATCTACTATGAGTACGTCAGCAGTCAATTGGTTATACTGGTTGTACTTTGTTGAAACGCCGAATTCGCGAAGCCCTAGCAATCTGTGCAGGGTTACGGCATCGGTAGGCACTTTATCAAGGGCACTATCGTCTACCTTGCCGCGAAGTCCTTCTATACTGCTAATAATAGACTCAGTCATGCGCTGCTGCGCTTTACCTGTAGGGGCTGCCAGTACAATTTTTAAGTTCTCATTACTCGCCTGGAGCGCGAGTAATAAGCGCAGCACAGTATAGGTTTTCCCCGTTCCCGGTCCGCCGTTTATCACGCAAAAGCGCTGCATCAAACTCTTAGCAACGGCGATTTGCTGCCAGTCCTGATGCTCTGTAGTCTGTGTGGGGAATATAGCAGGCCAAAGCTGCTTAACTTTTTCGCTAGCCTCTTCAGTTAACGGCTCAAGCGCTGCTCGCTTCACAACGTTTCTCGCTACCTCTTGTTCAAACTCATAGTAGCGACGGCTGTAAAGTTTGCCATTGTCATAGACGAACAGCTGAGCAACCTGCTCGTTTTTAAGCGCACTTTTCACAATTTTAAGTAGAGGCGTTAATTCTGGTAACACAAAGCCTGTTTTAAGCGCTTTTTCTTCTTCTCGTGCGCTTGCATGAATTTCGTCTGATTGAAGTACGTCGCCAGATGGTTGCTCAGCAATACTACTTGCCGCCGAAGGTGCTACCTCTTTAAAAAGCGCCGTTCCCGCAACATCTTTTAAATAAACACAACTATGGCCATTTCGCTGCATGTACGATAGGTGTACCAATAAACCTGCCCATATTAAAGCATCGCTTTCAGACAGCGGCTCTACAAAGCCAAACTCTTTTGCGACGAACTTATCGATGGCTTCAATGCCAAATAAATTATCGAAAAACGACGACAGGGATTGTTGATAGTTGTTCATGGCATCTCCTACTCGTCGTCGAAACTAAATTGCTGCTGACCTGAAGCTCTATTATTTGAGCTTGACGAGTTTACCCTCGCACCACTTGTCAGCGTGTCATCCGATTGCGGTTCACTTGCAGGCGCTTCGCTTTCAAGCTCATGGGCTTTGTCTTGATAGGTGTGCGTACCATCCCTACTTGCGAAAATAGCATCGAGTTGGTTAAGTAAGCATGAAGGTATATCAGTATAGAACACGCCTTCCCCTTGCTCGTTTTCTGGATGCATTCCGCGTAAATAAAGGTAGTAAACGCCTCCAAAATGAATATCGGGATCATAATCTGGCAATGTATTGCTTAAATAACGATGCAGTGCCAAGCAATAAATTAAATACTGCAGGTCATAAAGGTGATGCTGATTGTTACTAAAAAGCGCTGAAGGTGTGTAGCTCTCTAACGTATCTCCTAACCAGGTCGACTTGTAATCAGCAACAAAAAACTGCCCGTCATGCTCAAAAATCAAATCGATAAAACCATGCATCATACCTTGTAGTTTTGCGGTCATTAACTGCGGAGCGACTTCAGCTTGACCACCTAGGGTAACTGCGACGTCTTGTCGATGGCTTGTTAGAACCTCTTTAAGCAACACCCATTGGGTGTCGTTCATTGGGAAGTAAAATTCCGCCTCACGCAGGGTTTGCTCAAGGGTCAAATCACTCAAACTTAGTTGCATATTAGGATATAACGGCGTTTGTAAGACTTCGTCTAACCACGCATATAGAAAAGGCGTGCGCTTTTCATCTAATCCAAAACGATTTACTAGTTCTTTGCCCGTCTCTTCCCAAGTAGGGTCACTAAAATCGCTATGCTCTAAAATATCGTGGAGCAAATTACCCGCGCTTGCCCCTTTTTCAAGCGTAAAACGCAGGTCACTTCGGGTCACTAAACTCATTTCGACAAACGGGTGGTGGTGTAACGTCGTCTCGTCGAGAGTCTCACCATCAGCAGATAATGTATTAAGCGCGAATATTTCTTCATCACGAATAGTTTGAAGTACAGGGACACTTGGAAGGTTTTGGCTTGTTTCTTCGGCTTTTTCAGTATTATTCACTGTGCCGGTAGTTGTTAAACGGCTCATGGCTGAAAACGAATAAAGCCGCCATTCCTCGCTTGCGGTGCCGGTAAATTGAAGTGCCGTAAGTTGAGGAATCACTTCATTTTGTTCAAAGCCTGAATACACTTCCACAAACTCATCACTGTCTATATAGCTTGCATGAGATTCGTCTTCTTCGGCCACACGGCGTAATACACTCGACCAGTCATTACCCAATCCTTCTTCCCCACTCACGCCTAAAGCGCGCGCCAATGCGCTTTTTTCGTTATTTGCCAGTGGAATAACCCCCATGTAACAACGGTGTGCTGCACGCGTTACCGCAACATAGGCAAGGCGCATGTCTTCCGCCTCACTTTCACTTTGAACCCGAGATATGGCTTGCGCAGTCTGACCTAACTGCATTTGCAAATCTTGCTTCTCTTCATCGTAGTAGGTAAATATTTGAGACGTCGAATTACCATTTTTTGCCGCATCACGATAGCCCGTTGCATAAGGAATGAACACAATGGGATATTCAAGGCCTTTTGAGCCATGCTGCGTGATTAAACGAATTAGTTGGCTATCACTTTCAAGGCGTAACGTAAGCTCTTCGTCACTTTCTGGCTTGTGAATTTGTTTATTTAGCCAGTCGAGTAGCTGTTCGGGTCGCTGATGAGTGGTACTGGCTTTTTCCAGCACTTCTGCAAGATGCTGGTAATTTGTTAGCGCTCGCTCCACGCTATCAGCGTGGGGGATATAGCTATCTTGCATTAGATGCAACAGCACACTCATGCATCCCTTTTGCAGCCACATATCCCGCAGAGACAATACTTTGTCCATCGCTCTATCCCACGTTGCATCATCTTCGTGATAAAGCAGTTCGATAAGCATCTGTGGACTATAGCCCCAAAGCGGGGACGCTAAACTAGAAGCGACTTTACTCGTATCGTTTGCGTGCCATATACCGTTCAGAAGCCTGAGGACATCCTTCGCTTCGGCACTAGCAAACAAATTGCTTCGATCGCTCAAATAAACACAGGCTAACCCTTTTTGCTGAAGCACATTTTTAATAGCCCCAGCCTCGGTCCTGTCTTTCACCAAAATAGCGATGTCTTGAGGTTTTACCGGCTTAGTCTCGCCATTTCTTAATTCAAAGTGTGCCTCGTTAAGTAAGCGATAAATCTCTTGCGCAATCCATTGGGCCATTTTCCGACGCATGATGTTGGTATTTTCTTTTTCCTCCAAACACATGCTTACGTAATTCATTGCGCTGCGTTGATTAGCAGGGTCAACCAACGGTGTTTTAGCCGCTGCCGCGTTAGACGTAAATTCAACGGGGTTATATTTGATGTCGAAGCCAAATACATCTGTGGGTGTATTCGATGCGACAGGTGCGCCATAAAATAGTCGGTTGTAAGCTTTTACCATCCCCTCTACTGAACGCCAATTTGTGTTCATGACCCAGCGATAGTCAGCTTGCCTACCGGCTTTCAAATAGGTAAAGATATCTCCTCCGCGAAAGCGATATATAGCTTGTTTGGGGTCGCCTATCATTAGAAGCGCACTGTCTCTAGCCGAGGCGC
>Ga0105235_100157_pt1 | contig 27723 bp, 39 predicted proteins | sample Virmet3819_2500_FD_90059 | JGI IMG/M metagenome (GOLD analysis project Ga0105235, IMG submission 90059) | Marine viral communities from the Southern Atlantic ocean transect to study dissolved organic matter and carbon cycling - metaG 3819_2500 | ecosystem: Environmental > Aquatic > Marine >... | reverse complement strand
TTTGCCATTGCTCACGTGTACGTCTTTTTGTTGCCATCAGTAAAGTCTCCGTTAGTAAAATCTACGGAGGCTATTTTACGGAGTAGCTAAATCTGGGGAAGACGGCCTATATTGATCGCTTACTTCTTAACGACAAGGACAGGGTGAGGTTTGATAAAGCTATACAGAAAATTGCACGAGATAGTGAACTGAAATCAAAAGAGTTGGCTAAGTATTACGAAAAAAAGCCGACATTGAGCGCGGTACCACAACGACATGGTTATGTCATTTGGACTATTTTTGCAGCAATTTTAGTATTCGCTGTATTTTCTGTTAAAACACCTCCCCCAAGTCAAAGTGAGAAGATAAATACCAGTTACCGGGTCTCTACACCTGACGCCATCAGTTACAGTGATAAATCACGCTCAGCTCTTTCCGAATTAATTTCACCAACCAGTGCTTTGCATCACAAGCATAATGAGCCGTCGCTTAGCCAAATGTCATTAGCTGAACTGATTGACGCTCAGATTGCTTTGACTAGGTTAAATTATGACGGCAGTCACTTTTATACTGACCAAGACTACATGATAGCCAGCCAAGCGATTCAGGAAGAGATAACTAAGAAACTTTCCCAAATTGCCTTAGAAGGTTGGAATAGTGACTTACCTACATGGAATAAATCCCAATACCCTCGAATCGGCTGTGCGGAAAACGGCAGTTGTTATGGTGACATCAGTAAAATTAATGGGATGTCGAAGACAATTAGAGTCGAGGGATATTATCGCTCTGATGGCACATACGTGAGAGGGCATTATCGCAGCAAAGGACGTTAAAACAAATAGAATGAAAAATGAAGCTTTTCACTAAATCAATCGTAGTCAGTTGAACTCACTTTTCGTCCCAATACTGCTTTTTACAACTTCGTTCGCCGCGGGTTGAGCAAAACTGAGACGTCGATTCTTTCTTCTTAAAAGCCCGGCCGCAATTAGCACAACGGATCACTGAACCTAACGGGGCTCGTCGGTTTTCTTGGTATTGCGTCCGTCTGCCTTTATCAAGGTTAGGTTGAATGGGGTTGGCGCCTATATACTCCATACTACTGCTCCGTTTCCTCTATGTAGCTTGATAGAAAACTCGTTAGAAAGACTTTGTCTTGTTCATGAAGTTCCGCTTTCTTGGCAAGGGAGTCGATGAACAGGTCAATGGTCTTCATCACGGACTCATCTGGGCCTGTATGAATAGTTACAGCGTCATTACTTCGTGGCAATACACCCACAGCTGCAGCAGAAGCATGTTCTTCATCACCACTTAAACTATTCCCCTTCAGTGATTCAATTAATCGCGCCTGGTGAATGACTTTTTCTTTCAGCTTATTGTTTTGACGACGTAACAACTCATTATCACAAACAGAATGAGACACTGACACCTCCTCTATTAATTTAGCCACCTGCACGTGTATGCAAATAAATTGCTCTTTTAAAACGTATTAGGTTTTTAAGAAGACCTAACTCGCTCCACCTATATGCAGCGGGTTTTATGGTGGGTGTACAGAGGAATTCTTTTCTACTTTCATTAAATAAACATCTAATGAATATGAAAAATAGTCGTATAAAGCAGAAATTAAATAAATAATGCCTAATGGTTAAATAATCGAACGTGCTCAATCAGTTACAGCGTAAAGAATTGAAACAACAATCGTTGATGTATGAGTGGCGAACAGGAATTGGGTTTATCACTTTCTTGCACTGTCTTCCCTATCAATTGGGGGCGATAGAGATACCTGACGGCCAACAACATACCCATAGTGTTAGCAACTGACTATGCGTGCATCAAGCAATTATTCTTGTCGCTGGTGGAACATCACCTACCTTTGAAAATACCCATGCATTTGACAGCATGATTGGCTGGTCGGGCAAACTTTCGTGCACCATGTGTACGCGAGTGCCATTTGAAAGATAGCCATCGCCAACAATAGTCAGTTTATACTTACGCCATGCTAATGGCAGGGTGGGTTTAACTGTATTGAGCAGCGTATCTCTATCCGGTAGGTTCCAATCCCTACTCCTTTTTTATGCCGTTAAGAAGACCTTCAAGGAAGGCCTTATGATTGTCTAGTTCTGCTTTGACCAAGGTAAGGTGAAGCACATGAAGTTTTGCCATATAAGACGACGTCAAGATTTCAGCATACGGCATATAAATCTCACGAAGTCGCTCAATGTTAATGAAACAAGGGCCGTGATATCCATTTTTACGATGCTCTTCGGTAAGGTATGCATGGATAACATCATGATCGTCTTTATTGAGGTTGATATCCATGATGAATCTCAGTGAGATATATTTTCCGCACAACGCTTATTTTGGGCTATGGTGAGTGTGCTAAGTTTTTGTTGTGCTTGTCGGGCTTTATTTTGGTGATGCTCTGCGTTGAGTGTAAGCCTATCGATTCGGTGACTTAATGACTTTTTCTCACTTTCTAACGCCGCAATATTTTGTTTGAGGCTTTCTATTTCATTCTCAGTTTCCATTAAAGGTCGAGCCCCTTTAATTAGTGCTTCAATCGCTTCAACGTCCTTTCTGACCTTACCAACATACCCAAGGATGCGATTTAGGATTCTGGTTCCTGGTATTCCCAGCGCATCCTGAGCGCCAATTGCCCGAGTCATGTATCGGTTCAGATAGTTGCTGAATTTTTCGATATCGTTTAATAGGGCGTTAATGTTGTTCGTTTTCATATTCATCTCCAATTAACGGGGTAACGATTACAAAGTACCTCGAAAATGGCATTGCGCTATTATTTGCTGATATGAAAGTCTAATAGCAAATGACCGCCTGTAACTCATTAACCACAAACGTAAAAGTTGCCTTTAAGCAGAATTTTTTTAAATATCTACATTATTCGTATATTGCTTTTGCTAATAGTCACTTATCACACCCACTATCATCACCTCTGCGGTAATTCCTTACGGCATCATTAAATGCTATTTCATACAGGCCGTTATCAGAATGCCAGTGAAGACGTCACAGCGTTTGGTCATCGTGTAGAACTTGAGGTCTCACAAGTTTCACTAGGGGGGCTGTTTACAGTCTGGAATGTTATCGACACAACCAATGTTTTGGTCAAATCACCTGCGAAAAGTAAGATTTTAGTGCATCGGGCAACGGTGGTCTGCCTCGGAGGAAGAGAGCGGCTTTACCGCTGAAATTAGTTTTCGCTCGATGCTTACCGAATCATTCGAGCTTGGCGCAAAAATTGGGTACTTCGATGTAGCGGATGAGCCCAAAACTACTTTCGGTGCTTTTGCATACTACTATGTTACAAATGACGCTGCAGTAGGTGCGACATATGAAACGTGGGAAAATGTTGACTTTATGGGACTGAACCTTCTATATGCGTTCTAGCTTTAGTAAATCCCAGACATGCCCAGTTTAAACACTGGGTATGTTTACAAGAATGCCGTCATAACTAACGCCTATCGTCAATAGAACAGAAACAGTTCTACAGACGATGTTTGTTAGTCTGATAGAAAGTCATAAATAAGACTGTAAGACTTATCACTGTACAACTTATTTAAGTATGACCAGCTTTCTCCAATTTCTTTCCATTTACCTTCTTGTTTCACTAGCTTCTGTATGTCTTTGTGCAGATCGCATACATCAACCATTCTGATACATCTTCCCAGATCGTCAGCGTCATGAGGTACAGCATATTCTGCTTTGAACACTACTTCATCAGTCAAAAGGCTCAGCAGATAACGTGAGCTCATACCCACATCATCTGAAGCTAACCATTCTGTCGGAGTCATGGGTTTATTTGCCATTACCCTTTCACGCTTACACTCGTCTATCACAAGGTTGGCAGCACTGATGATGGTGTTATACACACCGACATCAAAGGGTAAATCAGGGTGTTGGCGGCTTAATTCATTACTAATAGCGCTTATTAGCTCCATTTGTCTAACATGTACCGGTTTAAAACTCATTGTTCTGTCCTTATTAGTCATTGTTATCGTTTGAAATGTATTAGAAACGGCCATCTCAGAGTGTTTTGACGCTATGAGTTTCAAGATGCGCTTTTAGTAACTCACGAGCCATCGAATTTGCTTCAGAAGCAAAATCGCTCTGGTAGGTCTTACCATTGAAAATAACTTCTTAGTGATGACCACAGATGTCAGCAATACTTTCGTCATAACAAGACACACCAGGTTTATTGTTTGAGGCTGTGACCAGGTACACTTCAAGATTGAATTGGTTTTTTGAATCATGCCACCCGCCAATACGTGTTTTGAACACACCAGAAAAATCATTCTGTTCAAAATAGTTATCGATTTCATTTTGAAGAGTTGGTGATAGAGCCATTAGTCGTTCCTCGTGAATGTGGTGGACAGGGATATATTCCTCCACTTTTGAGAAAGCGCTATTTTTTCAAAAAAACAGAAAGTGGCGGTGTGAAGTTTAAGGGGTGTAATAGAGACATCCTTAGCTCTTGAGATTTCACCATGCTTGCCAACATTATCGCTGAGAAAAAAACCGATTCCACATCATTAGCTGCTTGGGTCGAAAGTGTATACATGGCGTCCAATCACGATCCTCACTTACTAACACAGCTTTACCGACATGCGGCCGTTATGTTTAAGCAGGAGCGTCAGGCAATGTTAGAAGAGCTATCATGTTTTGCCGCGTTTGATGCCTATCACTGCTGTGAAAAGGTGGCAAAGTCAGCGGCAGCTGTGCTGTCAGAATTAGATAAAATGCGAGGCTACCCAGAATTTATTGATGCAATAAAGGCAGGTCAGTTGGCTGGGTTTATCACCGATGATTTACTGTATGTTGTCACCCCGAGTGTTAAGCCAAACACCCCGCGCTACCAAATGACCACATTTGCCAAGGGTGTCGGACCAATTGCCGACGCCCTCAGGGAAACGCCTGAAGAGTTTATCTCTTTGCAGTTTGGCCTGCCACGTTCTGCACGCTTCGTCGATGAAAAAGCCATCTTAGCAGTAGAGAGGAAGTACTGTAATGGATAGTTTACCGATGTGTAGATTACCCTTAAAAATACTTTTGATATTTTTTGTATTTCTCTTTCTTATCTGTGAACCACTCAGTAAGGTCTACATTAAAGAAAACGCCGTTATTGCCATTTCCTCGATGTACGAAGCCTATGGAATATTTAGATTTAATATGAAGCGTAAAACCATGTCCGATAGAGTCTGCCTCTTCTCTATCCCAATAAAGAGAGGTTAGAGAGAATCCAAAACCCTTCTCCCACCAATTCAAGCCGGCCCACTCTAAAGCGATAGCTACTGAATCTCGCGAACCGCGTTCTAAGTTGTCAATTCTTTCTACAGCCAGTGTTGGATGGAGAAAAATAATTTGGACTTTAGGCGGTGCCACCAATGAAGGACCATTAAATTCATTACTGTAATACTGGGTAGTCGCCCATACCTCCCAAGGCCACTGGTACCGACTGTCATCCATAAACGAGTTCCAGCTTTTAACCAAATCATTATGCTTTCCTTGGTTATTTTCTAATACCGCATTGCGATAAGAGGAAAAAGCAGGAGAAAGAGCGTACCTAAATTGTTCACCTGCAGTACGACAATTGCTAGCACCTTCTATTTTTGCACATTCGCGGTCTAGCTTGTCATCAAGGGGGAAATCTAAGTCATGCTCGTGGAAAGGAGGTAATTGGAATTTAAGTCGGCTGTTCGCAGGTTCGTAACTGTCAATTATATTTATGAGGCTGGTAAAGTCGGTATTCTCGTCAAAACGATTTGTTTGATCATGCCATTGCCCTACAATTTTTTTTACTCCTGGAAAGGATGCCTCTGGGAATGCTTCAATGTAGGCTTTTCTAGCTTTGTCGGTGAACACTTTTAATTCATTTTTTACACTACCTATATCTTCATCGGTAATGTGCAGCGAATGTAAGCAGAGCTCTGTAGCGAGCTCTAGCGCATCCTTTTGCAGTTCTACAAAGCTAGTGTTGTTTAACGTTGTGTCATTTGGTTCACAACTGATAGTGGTGAGGTCGTCACTGTCAGCAAAAACTCCAACACTGAAGGTCATTAACAAGAGCAGCATATTCCATTTCATAACTAGTCCTTTTTTAAAATTCTTCACGTAACCGCTTAGCAGTTTCCAGTGCGTCCTGAACAGCTCGGAAAAGTCGAATAAGTGCCAGACCTCGGTCATCAGTGTCTTGGCTGTTTCGAACTTTATTAAACTCAGTCTCGATGGTTTCAAGTGGCTTTTTGAGGTTGCGCTCGTCATCATAGTGCGCCTGCTCGCCTAACCGATACGTGGCATCACTGATTGATTCACCGACAATATTTCTCATTATGGCGTAACAAACAGTCGGCGCAGCTGCGTATTCGGTCAAGTCATGGGTATTGATATTCCGAACGGTCGTGATCCTACCTGAATAGCCAGTATCGATAGGCGCATCCCATCGTTTGAACCAAGTGAAGGGGTCGAATTCATTGAAAAAGTTAAAAAAGCGTTTGGAGCACTTATGAGGCCCAGAGTTAACAACTGATGTATGCGGGTCGCCAATGCCATTGAGAATATTTACTAAGCGGCTAACGTTGGCAATTTGAATGACGGCGTCAAACTTAAATATGTCCACGTCTAATTCAGGGGCCTTCGCTCTAATATCAGCATCTTTGCGATACAACTTCACCAGAGTATCGTGGAGAACAGCGGTACCTAAGCTATGAGCAATAACATTTACGGTTTGCCCTGTTCGGTTAGCTTGTATGTAGAGTTCATTTATTTTGGCTGCAAGCTCGTTGCGTATCATCTCTCCCCAGAACATGAGCCCGTAATAAATGACATCCATCCAGTGCGTGTAGAAAAATTCACCAGAATCAGCCTCTGAGAACTCCTCCACCAGCTTAGCAGCGACATCTTGGACTAGCCCCCTGCCCTGCAACAGGGTGATATGGTCAATGAGTGCTTGAGCATTTGCTGCATCTCTTAGCAATATTTCTTCCAGAGACTTAGAATAATTAAATTCGTGGAGTTCGACCTTATCCTGGAATTTGTAATTTTCGAAACCAAAATGTGCCGCCATTTCATTTACGCCGTCGGAGACTTCTTTTTGCGTCGATGTTAAGCCCTCCTGGGCGTTTTCAGCGTTCTCTTCTTGATGATGTGTTCCCATACCATGGATTAACAATACGATGGGTTTTGGCGTGGCTGGAGGCATAACTAATCCTTGTTTAATGTATTCCTTATATTAAATTAGCGCCTTGCACAAAAAATAGCCAGCCTCATTTTTGTTTTTTTCGGTAGTGAATTAAAAATTTTGATAACAATGTACATCTGGCGCTAGGTAGTCAACATTTAGGAAATATGCAGTCACGTTTTTGTAGGACCTTCCTCTGGCGTAACAACAAGACCACAATCATCTTGTAAAAATGCCCTAACACTGTTGTTTAAAGCATCAATTTCATGAGAATTAAAGTAGTAGCCTGAGGTCTTTAAAACCTTCATAGCCGCTTGAACTGCATCATCGACACACGATTTACAAATTTCCATAGGAGCCTCGCTGGTGGTTAAGAGCAAAATAGGTCGGGTTGATAGTGTCCGGCTAATATCGCATCCTCAATATCGAAGCAGAGGGTACGTAGTTTTCTTAGGGTGCGCTCTGCTTCTTTTACCTTTTCTTGAACGATTAACTTCTCTTCTAATAAAGATTTCGCTTTTGCATCAGTCTTAAGTCGCCTGACATGCTGCTTAGCCAGACGAATTTGCTGTTCAATATCTTCCACATGTTTGATTTTTTTCAAGCGGTCAATTAGTTTCATAGGTCGTATTTCCTGTTTTAATCGTTGGTAGAGGTGACAGATAAATTAAACGTCAACTGCACCTTATGAAAGGAAATACCAGTGTACGTCGAGCTACAGAACTCGCATTTTTATGATGATTAAAAGTTTAGCCACGGCCGTCACAAACGTTTTTACAGCGTGAATAATTGTATGCGTTAGGAAAAAAACAATTTTTGGACGTGATTGTATTTCAAAAGAGGGAAAGATAAGACGCCACATCACTGTACCCCTACAGTTCAAGCGTGGCGAATGCCCTTTGGAGAAGGCTAAAAGAGTGTATTATTTTTTCAATAGACCTTCAATGAAAGTCTTATCCGTTAGAAACCAGTTTTAAAGGTACGCCATCATGATTATCTATTTTTCTGGCCAAATGCTGCAATGTTCTAATACGAATACCTTTTCTTTGACATATTGAATAAATAGCGTTCATTTCTACCCCGAAAAAAAGAGCAGCATCTTTTACGCTTGTTCCTTGGGTGAACATGGATGACATAATTCTAAGGTCTTTAGAAGACCACCTACGACGTTTAGTTTCACTCTCCCCCTCAAGTTGGCTAACTTTACGTCGTAACATTAATAAGTCTTCCTGTTGTTCGGAACACAGAGTTTCTAACTGTTGCCTCGATAGTGTTTTAATCGCATTTAGCATAAATCCCCCTGGATAGCGACATAGGTCACCTGTAATGTATTATGCGGCATCCCAACTCTTTTGTTCATTATCGTATTTTACAACAACAGCAAATCCACCGATTTCCATTATAAACTGAACATCAAATGACTTAACTACTGCCATATTGGATAAAACCAACCCACCTCTCTTTAGAAGGCGATAGGGCTTACTACGCTCTGCACTTTCTTGCGAGAAAAAAGGCTGACCATGTCGTCCAAGAAACACTGATAGATTCGCTTCACCGCTTTTAGCTCTCAGTATTTTGCTGGCTAAATAACTGACGGCGCTTCTACGGGGATCACTGAAGTCATTGCCTACAATGCTCTCAGCACTTAAAAGTCCTCGTTGAAGATTGATTAGCATTTCGTGTGCTTGGTGATATTTTCGAAAATCAATCATGGAATTAAGTTCCTGTGTAAAGATACCTTCAAGATAACGTCACTCTGCATACCCGCCATTTTAATGGAGCGTGTGGAGGGCAATATGCCATTTATCAAAGACAAGACCACCAGCATCTGTCTCCTCGACCTGATATTCGATCTCAGCTTCAACTTATAAGGCTAACTCTTCGCATATTGCCATTGCTGTTAACATGGCATTCTCGCGCGCCCATAAAAATGCAAACGCTTTCACTGGCGTCTGATGTTCAAGGATTTCTTCATGATTATTTTTAAGGTTTTGAACGGTCATCATAAATATGCGGCCTCTTCTATCGAATTCGGAAGTAACAGTAAGCGGGATTTAAAGCCCCGCCACTTTAGAACCATGACGCCTCAAGTTTCAGAAGCTCTACTACTACCCCCTTTTTATTAATTAGTAGTAGGAACCGTTTGAAGATATGTCGTGATGTCGGTGTCGATATCGTTAGGCCACTGGCCCACTAGCTCAATATCCCAATCTCCCTCACATTGAGCATGCTCAAGCATCAAAGCTATTCTAGGAAGATATTTTAAGGTCTCCTGTACGTTACTTTTTGTTAGATTGATTAAGTCTTCTGCTTCTTGCCAATCAATCGACTCTTTTTCAGTCCAAGCCTGATTAAGATACTTAGCCATATTTCTGAGTTGATAAAGCAAATCATATTTAAGCGTAGACCTAAGTGGATTGTTGTTTAGCAATTCAACAAATGGTATTTCTGTTGTTGAGAACGTCCCTTCACTATCTGCATCATCTTCTATTGCTGTAAAGGAAAACCCTTCGTCATATACAATTAACTGAGTGGTGCAGGTCTTTATTGCATGTTGTATGAGTGATTCCTTTACATTCCCCCTTTTCAATTTATCTGAGGCCTGTTCTGGCAGAGTGACGTCGAACTCACTCCATATGGCGTCAGGAACGAGAATTGAAATACTTTCTGCATCAACCTGTTTCCTTATGTGGGCTAGCGCGAGTATTCTTTTACGTAGGCCTTCGTTGATGTCTATGTATAAGGTTTCAGGTACCACCTTAACTTCTCCCTGCCAGCTAACGTTGAGATATACGGATTTTAAATATGGTGTCATTCTATTGTCCTTCGTCATTAGTTCATTGTTAATGACGATATAAGACAATTATTGCTGGGCTACTTTTGCTTTAATTACATCTTCACCCGCTACGTAGATGGTGGCGTATTGAATATACTGGGAGAATTAACCATGGTTCCATTACGTCTCCGTAGCTATTAACTTGTTCGCCCTGGCGAACGATAAAAGTTACAATCCGGCGTCAAAGACGAACGATTGTAATCGCATGGATGCGAATAAAAAATAGGAAGTGCCTGCACTGAGAGCATCGCGCTAATGATGGCAGGATGCATACATCTTAGCGCCAGGCCCTCGCTTTGCGAGGCCTAGTTGAATAGATTTAAACTGTTGCTAGGGAACGACAAAAGTCGAAAGAATGAGTGTTGACCACTTCGCTGGCACGACATCCCGGTGTATGAGGGGGTAAATACAGGTTTCAGGTGTCTCTTTATTAAATAATATTCAACGAAGCAAGCTCTTGTACTACTGATTTTCGTACTTGTGGACTGATGTGTCTAGCACACTCCTTTGCAACAAAAGACATTACATAATGATGAGCGTACCCGTGGTTTCTTTCATCCAAATGAGACCATAACTCGTCATTATCTTCACACGAAATAACCTCTCTATAACTAGTAGATAAGGCCAGAGCGAAGCGTCTTACCGTGTTTTTATTCATGGCGTCAATAAAGCCCGTAAGATCACCGAGTACTTCGGTTTCATCCCAACTAGCCGAATCACTAACACGTGAATGGCCATTACCGTGAAGGGCGCAGCATAATGCATCGTCAACAATTTGTGACTGCATTTCTGTCAATAATCTATTTTGACCTATATGCTTTCGAATGAGAGTCGCGTCACAGGTAAAATGTGTATCTGGGCTCTTAAATTTTGCCTCATGCACAAGTCCTGACTCGGCAGTACCGAGAAAGTGAACGCTTGTTGGAGACACATCAATGAGGAACTGATTAATCTCGTGACTGCTCACGGCTTTGGCGTTTGATGGAAGCCCACAAATAAAATCAAACCCCAGCAGTTTACGACAGCGGTGGTAATGTTCGGTAAGGGATAGCCTACCCTTTTGCAGTGGGACCATTATCTGCGCGCCTCTGTCATGCAGAGCCTTAACGTCTTTTTGATATCTACAAAGCAACTGAAAGCTTTTATCCTGCTCACCAACTTCGTCCGGAGCAACGAGTATCAGTGTTCTGATATCTTCTGAAGCCTCAATGACGGTGTCATAGCATTGAAACACCTTATCAAAGTCTAAAGGAGGAAACGTTTCATCTTGAATACGTGCTTTGAAATTTCTGAACGCACCGCTATCTATGAACGCTTTTCCACCCGCTGAAACATATTGGGCAATAAGCAAAAGTACCGGCTTAGAGGCATCTATTGCACAAACACCAATGTTGGCACCTGCCGACATATAGCCTAGTAAATCAGTTTTACTACTGGACCCAGACTTGTAAGTTTCAACAATGGATCCTGGCAACACCTCGCTCACAAGATCAGATTGCACTGCTGTCTGAGAGAGAAAATTAAGTTTTCTATTCCAGTCAAATTGAGAATATGAAGGCACTTTGCGCTTTTTCTTTGCGCACTGTGTAGCAAATAAACTGAGCTGCATGAGCTATTCCAAATAAGATTTTATATGGAATCAGTTAATCATTGTTTTGTAGTCGGGCTACTATGTGCCAATTAGCTATTTGTTTCATGACAGCATCATAAAAACTTGTGTCTGAGAGTCACCGTCACCCAACCCGAACTTCCTCAAAAGCAATTAGAGTTCGGTATTGCTCTCAATTGCTTCAAAAGCCTCTTTACTGAATAAAGAATAAACTTTGATGTCAGAGATAGGAATGATGATATTAAAACGTGTAATGTGATCATGACCCGAATCTTCGTTATCGTCTAGCTCACCAGTTTCATCGTCATAACAGAGTTGATAATGCTTATAGTAATTGCGGCTGATTACCATTTTTTGTTTTTTTGTCAGGTAGCCTGAAAGTATTGGCAACATCTTTAGCTGGGTAATCTCACCATCTTCAAGGTCAGGTTGTTGGGGGTAACCGATATATACTTTTCCACTTTGCAGAATAATGCGCATTGGGATGAGGTCACGAGCTGATTCTATAATTAGACGCTCTGACTCTGTGGCAACCCTCATTATGCTCTTATATAGCGCTTGTTTCTCAGGTAAATTTTGATGATGTTTAATACTCCCATACCCTTCAACAACTATCCCCTTGTAACGTCTTAAAATGCTAAATAGCTTTATTTTCATGATTAATAAAGCAAATAAAGCGTCGAAACAGAGTAATGCTGTCAAAAAAAAGTCATTGTAATTTTTGTCAGTATAGAGAGGTAGAGCATTAGTTCCGTTAATAATTGCGCTTAAGAAAACTAAACACAGACTGGGCAAGAGACCGTACAGAGCCATTTGGAAGCCTCTAATTCCCACTCTAAAGTAGAGGTTGTAACCTGTTTGTCTGACGATATGAAGCCTATTTAAAGGATGGTGAGACTCGTAGTGATAACCAATAGCTAACACTGCCGCCAAAAATATTGCAGTCATAAGCAATTTTCCTGTGAAGGGAGTATCGGGTTATTAAGCTTTGCGAGTAACAGGTATGTCAGCGAATTGCTGCATCGACTTCCAAAGTTTCCGCTGTGTTTCCTTGCGGTCAAGAGCCATCCTCACGATTCCGTCGCGATCAAATTCGACGTTACTTAGGTCAACGTCTTGGGAGGGGATATTTTTTTTCATCTTTTTCACGCCTCAAGTTTACTAACAAATTTCAGAAAAGTCACTATTGGGTAAACTATTGAGAGCGTAAACCTAAACCATGTTATCGCCATTTATTATGTAATGAGAACTAACACAATGGCGTGATGGCGTCATGATGAAATTCAAGCGCATTCTTTAGAGTGTATAGCAGTCAACTCTCTTATTAATTTATTCACTCGAACATGTGGACTGTCGTTACCTAATTCCCAAGGAAATTCATTAACATAGTAACGATTTCTATAAATCGAACAGTATTCGTTAAAAGTCAGGTTATCTAGAGATTTTAGCTTTCCTGAGACCTTTACTTTTTTCATAAATGTCTCAGTGTCGGCATCAGCAGGTATACCTGCCTCGATGGAAGCTTTGTGAAGTTTTAACAAGTGTTCTTCTGCATTTTTTTCTCTTTCTAATCCTAGTATAAGAGAACATCCACTAGCTATATGTGTAACACCAAAGACACCAAATTTTGGCATTACTACTGCGAAAAGTTCACAAAATTCAAATTTCTTTGCCGGTACCGTGATTGTTCCACCGGGAACCTGTATACATAATTCGTCAAGAGACATCCTATAACTCCCTCTTTCTGAGATAAAATTTCCTTTTAGTTCTATATTTTAATTCTAGCGCAATAAAAATTGAGTCAAAACGCAGTTTTATTGCGTTGAATAGTGTGTTTATATTTTGTACTTTGTCGAGTGAGAGATGAGAGGGAACATCAAAATGGAGCGTGGTAATCAAGCACTCGCTAATCTAATAAAGAAGCGAAGAATGGCTTTTGACCTATCGCAAGAAGAAGTAGCCGATTCTGTCGGCATGTCGTTAAGGTCATATCAGTATCTTGAAGCAGGGAAAACTAAAATAACCATGGACAAGGAGGTTAGGCTCATGCGCATCATGCGCAAAGTATATGTCAAGAAAACTGGGTTCATACTAGACGAAGAAAAAGATAACGAATCCATAGCTACAGCCATTAAAGACTTATTTTTGAGACTTTTAAAAAGTTAATAGGGATATTATGTACACATTAGACATACCACTTAGAGTCGTTGCATTGGTAATTCTCAGTGTAATACTTTTTACTACTGGTCCCGCACTTTCTGACTTTAGTGCATCCTCAATCACAGAGTTTGTAGTTTTTTACGCTAACTTGTTTGTATTCTTTTTCGCTGGAATTTTTATGCGAGGCTCGGTAAACCGACGTTTTTGCATCGTTCTTGGCGTATCGATTATTCTTTGCCATTTAACATTTTACACTTTCCTACATTTCGCGGGTAACAACATCTATGTAAAAATATGGAGCTTTTTTGTAGCATCCATCCCTTTATATGCAGGTGTTGTATTTTTTAATCATTTACAAGCCAAAACCCTGGATATTTGTGAGCGTCTTGGAGTGAAAAACGAGGTTGCGGATAGAATTGTTGGCCCAATCAGCTCGACTAACTTATCGATTGTCTTTACCGGCTATGTCACTTTCTGGATTTATGCTGATTTTATTTTCGCTTCATACTGTACTGTCTACGGATTGATGTACAACCTTCCTCACGACCAGTACATCTCAGAATTATTTAAAGCAAATGATCATATTAATGCGATGGAAGTTTACGATGGCGTACTTTTAGTAGTTGACGCATTTATTACCTTTTTAATTGGATATAGAGCTATATTAGATCAAAGGAGGCCCGATGCTCTAGGTGCTGGGCCCACAATGACATATGATCCATCTAAAGCACTTAAAATTTAGTTTTGTTAGGCCTTACCACCCTAACTTCTGGAGCCGGTGAAAATAGTGAAGTTAAGTAACTTAAAACCGAGGTTACCACTTTCTCTTCTTCACCGGTCTTTGCAGCAACGGGCATTGAGACACATGCTGCTAAAATAATCGACGTCATTACTTTCGTAGATTTTTTCATTTGTTTTTCTCCTTTTTAATTTTCAACTTGTTGTCTTGCACACTTTGCAAGCCTCATACCTAAAACTAACTGTATAGAAACCAATCACCATCCAAAGCGTCTCTGACATGAACAAAACTCACCGGAAAGCCTTTATCCAAATGGTTTTTAGTGTTTCTAAAAAACGTTTAAAATACTTTCAACTTTGTTTCTCGATGAATGTGTGATCAGTAAAACAGTGTATAAACGGCAAAAAAATGCCATTTTTTTGTCGGTGAAAAATCATATAGCGTCAATAATTGCACTTTGTGCTTTAGCTAATGATTTTGCAGTATGAGTTCCCCACCCTTTCTACGACGTCGTGATATTCTCTTCTTTGTGAGGCGATCAACTTAAGCTGCTTAGTTATTAGATCTGGGGTTTCCCTAACCATTTTGTTTGTTACGTCGTAGACGACAAAGCCTTGTGTAAGTGCAAAGGCCCTCTTTTCGTGGTCATTTTGAAAGGCATGTAGCAGATGGTGATTCTGCCATCCATTAAATTCGATAAGTATTCGAGCAGTGACAAAACAGTGGTCGTATCGCCATTTTTTTGGTGCATTCTCTAGTAAGACTTCATGGATAATATTTCCACCAGGATGACGAAAATAATCCCCAAAGTTCTCCACGAGTTGCTGATGAAGTTTATGAGCAGGATTCTTAGTCGGCCAAGGCGAATACTTGATGTCATCAGATACTTTTTTACTACATTTGATTCTGGACTGTTCTTTCGTTAGAAATCGACGTGTTTCTTCAGGATATTTTCTTACTAGTGACGCTCTCATTCTTTGAGGAAGTTTATCGAATGTCGCTTTATCTAGTCTCACAGTGGTACTTAACATTGAGTTAATTTATACTCATTTTTACATCAGCATGATTTTTGACTTCTTTTCCTTCATTTTTATAATTCTTGTCTATTAAGAATGGTTTACTCGTTTTTTTTAGTTCCTGAATGATCTTTAGAATTTCAGTAGATGTTGATGGAACATCGATTATTAAAGATGGCAAACCGTCATGCAGTGAACTTGTAGGTTTATACCTCGCTAAAGCTTCAGCTCCTTTCATTTGAAGATCTAAGCTCTTGTACAAAGCAAGTATTTTCATGAGAGACCCCGTTGAAATGTCTCTTCTAAATGTATTAACGCTTCGTTATTTTTTGCTACTGATTAGAAAATGCATATCACTATGCCCAGTATTTCTTTCACGGAGTGTGTCTGTAAAGCAGCTGATGCCGTTTTTGCAATTGTACCCAACAATCCTTGCTCTCTAATTAAAAAAAGCTTTCTGATAGCCATAGGCCCCCATTGTCAGGAATTAAAGTTTAACTTTTGACTTAAAAATATAGGATATAGTTTTTATGTGAGGGGCAAAGCCCCTCTAACAATCTCTATCTCTCTCTAACAGATATCTAATGTCATGACATTTGTATTGTTTTCTTTTTCACTGGAACTCAAATCATATGAATGTTCTACAATTATCATGAATGGCACCAAGTTCGTCTCACAAAGCATTTTTTGGTGTCTCCTTATTAAATGTTTAGGTTTTCAATGTGATTGCATTGCTCAATCAGACACTTAAATACAGTATATTTCATGTTTTAAGGTCTATATTTTGGCTATTGACGGTCTTTGTTCGCCAACTTTTTACATGCGAGCAGGAGTAATCCCCGGAAATAAATCCGGTAAATTGTTGGTTACTACTTAAACTCGTCTAGATGCTTTCATTTGCGCCAAGAAGACAGCATGCTCTTCTGGGCTAGCATTTGGCCCTGGCCTTTTCAACAGTGGCGTGGTTATTTTGGAGTCTGACCGAGGAGAGGTATTTTCGTTGTATACAGGGGATAAACGACTCACTAACTTCATATATCCTTGCCGTAACTTTTCAACCATATAGACTTTATTAAACAAAATTCGTCGATCATCAATCTTGTATTTAATAAGTCCTAATGATTTTAAGGTGTTTATTAGCCTCCTTATCGTGTTAGGTGACCATTGAAATACAGCAGATAGAAAAGAAACACTTCTAGAAAAGTATGTATTGTAATGTTTTTCGCTCCAGTAACCTCTATTGAAGAGATATCCATGTAACGCTAAAGCCTTATGTAAGTGCCTGGATTGATTTCGTTTCCAATTTTCTTTATTTGAACGGGCTTGTAGCGCTGATACATAGACTTTAAAGAATGACACTTCGGCAGTATTAGATTTATAAAACTCTTTAGAGGTTCCCTTTCTTAACTGTTCTAGCATAATGGATAGCCAATCAGAAAACTTCACAGCATATTCGTGAGAACCGATTTTGAGGTGATGAGATACTTCCTCAATGTAATTGTACTTGAGGTTTTTTCTCTCTCTAGCAGGAGGAGTTACTTTCACAATGAAAGATTTCTTGATAAGGGACTCAATTGCACACCTTACTGTGTTACTTGAGTAACCCAAGTTTTTGCATAAGCTAGCTGTTGTTCTTTTAAAAGTACGACCTTTACTTTTATCACAAGCGAAATAGGCAACGAACGAAAAAACGTAAGCTTCTGTTTCTGTCAGGTGCTCAAATAGGCCTTCTGACATGAAGATGAACTGGGTTTTATTATTCATATTTTTACCAACAATTTTATTTTTGTTGATAAAAAACGCATCAGCTATTGACGGTGATGGTCAAACAGCTAAAATTGGACGTGTAACCAAATGCAAAAAGTTACATCCTAAGACCCGTGATGTGCGCCAACACTTCACGGGTTTTGTCTTTCTAGCGCTTCTTATCTTTAACGGTTCATTCTATTGAACTCTGTAATCCCCTTCATTAAACGATCTGCATTGTATTTGATCAAGCGCTGGTGATCTAAAAGATCGTTTTAGATCCACAAAGTCAAGATCGGCTTGGTATAAGCGCCGATCTCGATCTCTAAAGGTGTCGTTAGTTTTTGATATTATTCTGAAAGTTCATCAACAAGAGCGGCTAAGTATTTCTTTAATCCTTTGTCAGATTTCAGATCAAAATCATCAATATCTAACTCTGACCATTCTCTAACATCTTGGAAGAATAACTTTTGGAACTTATCCTCGTCTTTAGGTATTTTTATTGGTAAATAGCTTTTAGACTTCGGTTTTGTTTCTTTTTTTGGTTGCTCAATATCGATAGATTGCTCTGAACTTTCTTGGGCAGTAGAACTTTCATATCTCATTTTTTCCTCAAATGCTTTGAGGATTTTATCTTTGCTGGGACTTGATTCTAACGCCGTCAGCGCCTGCTTCACGATTCGATATTGCTCTGTAATGTGATGTAATGATTGATGTATGCCATACTGCTTTACGACATTAATCAACCTGATGTCGTCGATAAAAGGTTTGATTTTGAAGAAGTAAGACCTTTTAATTGATAGAGTTTTCATTATTTCATCGGAGCTGCCATTGGTATCCTTCGCGGCAAAATAAAATGAAAGAAGCTGCTCGTAACCTCCTTCAGATGTTTTTGTATTGTTTTCAAGATATATAGTTCGGTCTTGGTGCTCACTATTCGTTTTTAATATGAAGTAGTAAGGTTCATTAAGTCCAAGTGAGTACACCAGATAACAATAACGCTGGTGGCCGTATGCAAGCGTGTGCATCGCACCTGTTTTAAATACAGCAGGTATTTCAGTGAGCTCCTCTGTTATCGCTAGTGACTCTCCTGTTAACTTTACCTTTTCAACAAATGCCTCTATGAGGTTATTTACTTCATCGTTGCTCGAATTGATATTCGAAAAGCAAACGCCTTTTCCTATGAATATACCCTCTTCTTCTAGATCATATAGATCATCGTGACATGGGTAATTTAGGACGTCATTATCAACTGCATGTTTTCCGCCTCGCGTACTGCCTTTTATCAACCCTGATGCAACGTGGTGTTGGTGAATAATCTTATTAATCGGTATTTCATTAACTTTCGACTTAATAAAGTCTTCCATCGATAACCCGTCGTTTTCATCATAAGCATCTATGATTTCATCGGGTATAAACCTAACCATCTGTGTAATCAGACGCTTATTTTTATAATTCAACCTAACATCTCTAAGAGGTAGAGTTTCGAACCTAATCTTAAACGCGCTGTCATGTTTTATATGACTTCTAACCCCACTTTCTTCATTTTGAACGGAGTTTTCTACCTTTGCATTAGGAACCTCCTCTTCTAGAAATTCTTGTAAAGAAGCTCTTCCTCTTCCTTTACGCATTTTTGGACTATTCATTAATTCGCCTCCGCGTAAATATCTGCAAGTACTTTATCTGAAACGTAACTGTAAAAAGCTTCCATCTGCTCTTTAGCTTGTGGATGCTTATACCATTCAAAGTGCCCTGGTTTTTGTGGTATCTCTGTATTGAATGCAACGTAATTACACATAACCAAACTTGGTGAGAAAAACTCAGGGAATTGACTTCTTATTTTTCTAATATGGTCTTTTTCGTGACTTGTGGGTCTCAAGCTGGACACTTTATTAATCAATATTCCGATGATATTGGTTTGATTATCTTCGTTTCTGAATGTGCTGTTATTCATTTGAATATCTGCAATGGTGCCAGGAACCGCATTAGATGCACAAAACGCGTCAGGATTTGCAACTACTAAACAATCACTAGATGCGGCTATCGCACCCTGTGATGCATGAGTTTTACTTGGTGGGGTATCAATTACAATTAGGTCGTATTCGTCGGATACGTCGGCAATTAAGTCGTCAAAGAGCATCGAAGAAAATTTGTTGAGTTGATTATCGTCGTAGCCTTTTATATCGCCTGTTGCTATATCATTTAATTGGTCAATTCTTCCGTCACTTGGAATTATATAAATGTTTTCCCACTCAGTTGGATATTCCATGTATTCGTTTCCAGCGATGATATCACTGATATTATAAATATTTCCCATTGGACAGTTTGGATTAGGTGGCAGGAGTACCTTTTGCCCTGCCATTTGTGCACCCATATGTTTTAGGTAATAGTAAGTGCTGTTTTGTTGCGAATCAGCATCTACAATAAGGACTTTTAATTTAGGTAAATCACCGTTAGGCCCCCCGTTGGCGGCACAGCATGCAATATTTATTGCAGAGAATGTTTTACCAACGCCGCCTTTTCTAGAAGCCACAGCTATAGTTCTTACCTTTGCATTTTTTCTAAACCGTTCGACCATAATAAATACCAATTTGTTTTTTTCTGATAATATTCTATAGAGGTGTAATGAGCAATTCAGTATATGGATCTAATCTTTTGTTTGTTAAATATATTACTGCCCGTGTTATGGATTGCCCTATACATTTATAGAGTCCACATTGTGGACTGCACTTTCATATTTATGGAGTCCACGTTGTGGACTGCACTTTCATATTTATAGAGTCCACGTTGTGGACTGCCCTATCATATTTATGGAGTCCACGTTGTGGACTGCCCTATCATATTTATGGAGTCCACGTTGTGGACTGCCCTATCACATTTCACAGAGTCCACATTGTGGACTGCCGTAGCACATTTATAGAGTCCACATTGCGGACTGCCCTATCATATTTATGGAGTCCACGTTGTAGACTGAACTACCACATTTCACAGAGTCCACGTTGTAGACTGAACTACCACATTTCACAGAGTCCACGTTGTGGACTGCCCTATCACATTTATGGAGTCCACGTTGTGGACTGCAAAAAAATTAATTTATTAAGTCCAGTTTGTAGAGCGGTAGTTGAACTTAATAAAATTTCTTAATTCCATGCTTTAGTATGACGAAATTGAATAATGCTAAGTTAAGTGGTAATTTGGATAGGATAATTAGATGGATTTTTAGAATGCTTGATTTAACATTTTTAAACTTGACGCCGCCTATAGTTACTTTGTCTGACGCTGCAACTGTAGATGTAGTAAATCTTATAAACTCTGATGATTTAAAGCCTTCAGAAAAAAACGTTTTACAATCACTGCTTGAAGTGAGTAAAGCAAAGGAAAGAGCTTATTGTAGCGGGGCCGAGTTATCAGCATTTATAGGTTCGTCTGCAGAAACTGTAAGAAAAGCGCTTATTTCAATGAGCCAAAAACAAATATTTGAAAAGATGGAGTGTAAAACAAAGCCGGGTACTAGAAGGAAAGCTTTTCTTTACCGTCTAAATAAATCGGCTTTGCCAACAGTTAAGTCAACGAGTATTCAGTCTGTAAACTCAATAGAGGAATTAAAGAGCTTAGTTAACCCAAGTGATGAGATGTTTGGCAAAGTAGAGGTCTTAATTTTTAAGCTTGCAGTCTGTTTAGAACACAGTCATAAGTCTGATACGTCTTCAAAAAAAGCAATTATTTATATTGATGATGAACCAGTGAATGTTCTTGTCGAGTCCTCTGGTAATAATGTTATCGCTAAAGTGAGAGATATGCGTTATTACGTAGCAATATTGAGATTATGCCTCGATGCTATGAAAAGGCGGTATGCCCAATATTTAGATGGGTCGATTGAACTCGCTACGGTTCTAAAACCAGAATTTGTTATCGCCGAAACTGATATTCTACGCTCAATGAATTTAGATACAGGTACTACTTCAAGAAAGCATGCTCATAATGCCATGATGCGTTTAGATGCGACGACCTATAAAGTACTCTCAGCACCGAAAGCATTCATGGATGAATTTAAAATCAAAGAATATTTTGCGAAAGTCTCACACTTTGACGTTCGGAACTATGCTAAGACTATTGATGACAGAGTGGCTTATCAAATCGAACTGAGTAACTCACAAATACAAAGTCTTTTTGAAGAATGCAAGAACCAAGATTCCTCTCTTCTTCTTCAAGTAGATCACCGCATTTATAATGAACGCAATCCTTTAGCTTTCATTTTTACTTTCTTTTCATCAAGTATGAAGTTGGGCTCTATTAATCGATATACGTTCCAAAGCTTAAAGGACAATATCGCTCCTAACATGCAACTCAGAGAGTTTAAGATTCAACTGTCTGCTCTTTTATTTAAACACCGACTGGAGCAGCGGGATGATAGTGGAAATAAAATTGATTACATAGAATGGACTGCCGACAAGAAAGTGATAAAAATAATCAATGCGAAATTCAATGGTATAGAAGTTTCTATCCCTGATGGCGAGACGATTTTTGTTCAACGAGATACAAATTACGAGCGCATGACAATGAATAAAAGGATATCAAGCAGGCGTATAAATAATCGTATCTCACCTCAATCTCAAGCGGCCTATGTATCTAAAAATTGACGTATACTATTGGCTAGTGCTAAATAAATAGCTGATTGTAAGGATAAAATAAATATAAAGAGAGAGTTATTAGATACATGCCAACCTTGTAATTGAATAATTAAAACTCATTATTCATCCCTTCAAATACTTTTGTAGCCTTTACACATACCAAAATATTTCTCGCCTCGTCTTTGACTAGTAAACCATCTCGTTTTATTTCGCAGTCTTTCAACTTAGCTAAAACGTAGTGTCTTTGTGCCGCACAATGCTGAGTTGCATAGAGGTTTGAGTTATTTTCAACGCAAGGGGAGGGGAGTAACCGAAACATTTGTTCCTCAAGGTATGCCTCTTGACTAGCAAAAGTAAGAGCTGAATAAAACATAGTCAAAGGTAACATGATTGCGCCCACTAATACTTTCATAAGATAACTCCAACTCAATTAAGACCATTACAGGTTAATACATCTTAAAAACCGCACTACTTCTCAATGTGTTAAATAAACAATTAATACAATGTAAAAGACCAATTATTAAGCGATATATCTATGCTTTTCGTTGAACCTGTTTTTTTATTTGTATTTTTACCGTTGGTAATGCTGGCAGAACGGATCTCGCGTAATACTGGAGTTACGACTCGTTCAACACTTCTTGTGACGTCAGGAATTCTTTTCTATGCAGCCTGGTCATGGAAATACTTATGTTTATTACTTGTAGCAATTGTTTGTAACTTTGGGATGAGTAAGCTCATTCATTATGATGTCGTCAAAGGAAATGTTAATCAAGCGAAGCTATTACTGTGTGTAGCAGTGATGGGTAACCTCTTTTTGTTAGCAATTTTTAAGTATTTGGATTTTTTTCTAATTTCATTTGGCTTTAATTCAACACTAAATTTAGTACTGCCGCTGGCGATATCTTTCTATACATTTCAACAGGTTGCATACATAGTTGATGTTTATAGACAAGAAATAAAACCACCAGCACTGATGAAATATTGTTCATTTATTCTATTTTTTCCGCAATTGATTGCCGGACCGATTGTTAACTTCAAGGATGTTAGTCGAGATCTAAGCCAGTTTGAAAAAAGCCGCAATCTTGTCCGGTATGATCTTGCAATCCCCTACATATTAATTGGATTAGGAAAAAAATTACTCATTGCTGACCCATTGGGTGTTTTCTTGGCGCAGCAACAGCTTGTAATGAGCATTGGTGAAACTACGCCATTGTTGAGTATATTGACTATCTTGGCGTACGGTCTGCAACTTTACTTTGATTTTAGTGCTTATGGAGATTTAGCACTTGGTTTAGGGTTTGCTTTAGGAATTAGGCTACCAATTAATTTTGATTCGCCCTATAAGTCAGTAAACATTGCTGAATTTTGGCGTAAATGGCACATCACGCTTGGACGATTCCTCAGAGATTATTTATATATTCCTCTTGGTGGTTCAAGAGGTTCCCTTAAACGAACCCTGCTTAATCTAATTACGGTTATGTTGTTAGGTGGTTTATGGCACGGTGCTGCGTGGGGTTATGTGTTATGGGGTGCATTACATGGCTTTGCCTTAACGCTTTATCAGCTATACAAGCACTTTATACATAACCTAATTCACAAACACATCAAGTTCGCGAATAAACCCCTTTGGCTATCTCAAACTTCAAATGGTTTGTCCAATGTCTTAACAGTAAGCTTTGTATTTTTAGCTTGGGTTCCTTTTTATACTGAAGGTGTCAGTGATGCCCTGATGATTTGGTCATCAATTTTTTCATACGATGGCAATGTCATTGTGAACGCAAATGCGCTTTATGAACTATATGGCATTGAAATTGGGGAAGTGTTATTAAATATCACGTTGGGCTTTACATTAGTATTTTTTACGCCGACGTCTCATGAACTTGTAAGCTACTCAGTAAGACAATGGAAAAGTATGGAAGGAAGTTTTTTTTACTCCGTTCTTAGACATCCTCTAATGTTAGCTATCTATACGCCCATAGTTATGATTGCTGGAAAGTCATTAATTGTTGGCCCCGTTGCTGCCTTTTTGTATTTTCAATTTTAGGGTGCCGTTATGGATGTAATGAAAGAAAACTTCTCGAACTTTTTTCAGGAAAATAAAATTAGGTTAAGCGTAATATTAGTGAGCTTTTTACTGAGCATTTGCGGATACACACTAGCTACACTACGCTTCCAAGGTGAGTACATTCACCGTCACCAGTGGATTACGACGTTTGCTGATTATAAAAAGCAATTAAGAGAAAGTGCTTACCCAACAACCCCTGTTTTGTTAATTGCCGGCGACTCAACACCGCTATTTGGTGTTGATGCAAAAACGTTATCAGAGAAGCTGAATAAACCTGTCATAAACTATGGCCTAGGTGCCGCGTCTGGTTTATCGACAATTCTAAACGAAACGTTTTATTCTGTCAGAAGTGGAGATGAAGTTATATTAATTGTTTCAGACCGACTCTTAGCTGAAAATTCAGAGCTTTATCTCAACCAAGCGTTGGTCAACATACTTGATTCTGAGGAAATGACCGCCGCGACATGGTTGCAACAAATTCAATCATTACTATTTGCACCATGGGACATAATATTGTTTGGTTTCGACGGTGCGGATGATGATAGCCATTTTATGGAAGTTTATCAGACTCAAAGCTTAGGAGAGTTTGGTGATATGAATGCTGAAGTATTAGCATCAAACAACCCTCCAACATTACCGAATAAGATAACACGTGCCTATCCAGTCTCTGAATCAGCGATAGAGCGCCTCAATCAGTTTAAAAATGAATTGCATGCAAAGGGTGTCAAATTCTCATTATTACTATCACCACGAATGAAAGGGTATACGGACAGAAATAACTATAAAAACGTAATTTACGCGAATATAGAAAGCTTACGTTCAGCTGGCTTAACAATATTGACGTCTCAAAATGATTTACCCGACATATGTTTTGACAAAAAATACCTATATGATTTTGATACGCATCTCAATACGACGGGCCGCGATATTTTTACTCGTTATATAGCAAATAAGTTGCTACAACAGGATCATAAGACCCTGTTGTAGCTATTTGACCAGCTATTTTCTGGGAGGGTTATTACTTCGTCCTTTCCCTGAAGGTCTGCCGGTTTTACTTGGTGCATTTTTAAGTGTTAGCATTTGTATCTCCTTGTTTCCCTAAATTAAAGAAGTGTTAGGGTTTCACTTTACAAAACGCGTGCGCCTGGAATAAATCCACCCGCTTTCGCGATCTTTGCTCTCAATTCCACCTCTGTTTCTCTATCAAATCCAAACTTGTCTCGGAGTTTTTCGAAAACAAGAAAAATTTCTTGCTGTGGAATATCAGTTATTACGATATCGAACCTTTTAGTTCCCCAGAATTCGTTGATCAACAAGCGATACACCATGTCTTTGTTCATGAATAAAAAGAAATCAAAGGAACTAGGTTTCAAGTCATCCAAAGCATTTAAATCACTTGATATATAAAGGCCCCCAATGTCTTGTTCTCTAAAAAAGTTAAAGCTATTTTGTAGGAAAGTATGAGCTTCCCTTCGAACAAAAGGCACATGCTTGGAAGTGGAGTGCAAAATCTGTTCACCGGTAAGCACCAACGGTTCAGTACTAAAGTGCTTAGACTCAAAAACTCCCTGGAAGGGCAGTGAGTATTGAGTTGGATGATTGAAATAGAAATCGGCTAATAGAAAGAAAAGGGGGAAATCATCGCGATTTATAAGGGTGTCGGACCATTCCCCGTCTAGTGAAGGGGGCGTAGGTTTTAAATAACTGCTTTGTGTTGATTTATGTTTAACATGGTCAATCATTGCCTCATACCACGTTCTAAAGCTATCAGACTTTATAGCGTTATTTACCCACTCAATGATATGAGGTATTTCATGCTTCTTACAGCCTTGTTGTGAAAACATCAGATTAGAAAATGGTTCGTCACTATCAATGTTCTTCAACGGTTTTGCAGAAACGGTAGATGCAATTGCTTTAATAACGTCAGATTTACTAAATATATTTGCAAAAGCAGCACAGTAGTGATCATTTAGCCGTTCATCCATTGCATGTAAATATTCATCTACCGTTTTATAAAGTGTGGCCTCTAAGTACTCGCCTTTGGCTTGCCGTGGCATCCCATACCGGTCAATTAAAAGTTTGACGCCAGTTGGACTTAGCTTTTGTCTACCTGATTTGTATTTGGGAATATTTGATTTATCCACGCCAAGCAATTCAGCTATGTCAGATTGTTTCTCTTCCATAAATTTTGCACTGGCAATAGCATGATTAATGACAGCAATTGAATATTCTTTCGTGATGTATTGGGGTTCCATTTCGGCTTTTCCTTATTTAAAAGATGCCGAAATACTAACAATAAAAATGAATAATTAAATGAGCAATAAGCGCAACAAGTGCTAAACAAGTTGAGTAGTGGCTTTCTGGCTCAGTTAAATTAAGGGGGGAATGGCTCAATATACTTTTTAAACCGCTGTGAAGCTTTACGTAAATACAAAAGCAGTAGCATTAAAAGTAAGGCACTAGAAAACGTGATTAATACATTTCTCTAGGACTATCATTAGAGGAACAAAATACCATGGCACTCAGAAAAAACATTGGCACGTTAGCTCTCATTTTAGCTTCATTTTCGTCAACTGCTGCGAACCAAGTCTATCACGCGCATCTTAACTACTTGCAATTAGGAGGTAATTACGTCGTAACTGACAGTGACCTGGATGTCGTTGGTGGTAGTGTAGAATTTCAAGCACAGATGACACCGTCATGGATCGCTAGGGGAGGGTATTTACAGGGTGAAGACAGTGATGTAGATATTCAGGTTGACCAGATATACGGCTCGCTGGGCTATATTGTAAATAACAGCGGCAACACAGCGCATATTATTGAAGTTGGTTTAAGTCGAAATGAGGTCGACGTTCCAACAGCGTCGGGTAATGTTAAGCTTGATTCTGACTTTTACGGGATTGGGTACCGATACTGGTGGCATGTTGCACGGCGTTGGGAAGCGGAGCTCGATGTTAATGCTTGGAAAGCGTTTAATGAAGATGACGACGCCACGGATGATTTTCAGTTTGGTGCGCAGTTAAGGATAAATTATTATTTCGCCAATAACTGGGGAGCAGGAGCACAGTACAAATATAACGAAGACACTGACACGTTCGGCCTTTATGTGCGCTACATTTTCTAATTGAGCGAGCAAGTAAAAAATCAAAGCCGATATGGTGAGACATATCGGCTTGATCACTGCATATTCTAGTGTCTACGCTGCAAGTTTTGATTTGACTGAGTCAAGGGTTAACTTGTAGTTCATCCCATTAGTCAATGACTGACCCACGATTGGAAACTTACTTCTTCTTGGCTTGATCCCAGCGATTTTGAATTCGTCACTCCCCACTTATTTGGTTCTGCCATAGTCAGAGGCTTTTAAGCCAAATGCAGTTGCATACTTCTCAAACTCAATTTACGCCGTCATGAAATGATCCAACTACCACTCAATTATTACAGGTAGCAACGACCTGAAGAAAGCTGGACACTTTCCTGTTTTATGAGCATTTCAAAATGTGTGGTGGTGTTGCAGCCTTCGGGCAAAAGTAGCGAGGTTTTAGCGTCATGCGACACTAGATGCATATTCAGTTAGGAGATATGCCCATGTCGATGAGAGTAAATTTTGGTTACTACCGCTGCCCTAATGCACAGCGTAAGCGATCAATATAGGCCGTCTTCCCCAGATTTAGCTACTCCGTAAAATAGCCTCCGTAGATTTTACTAACGGAGACTTTACTGATGGCAACAAAAAGACGTACACGTGAGCAATGGCAA
>Ga0105235_100155_pt1 | contig 27903 bp, 25 predicted proteins | sample Virmet3819_2500_FD_90059 | JGI IMG/M metagenome (GOLD analysis project Ga0105235, IMG submission 90059) | Marine viral communities from the Southern Atlantic ocean transect to study dissolved organic matter and carbon cycling - metaG 3819_2500 | ecosystem: Environmental > Aquatic > Marine >... | reverse complement strand
TTGAAGCACTTTCGTTTTTATATTTCAATTTAAATAAAATCAACTCTTTTTTTATTGACGGAAGCTTTAAAGAAGGTGTAGACTTAATTCCGAAAATGGATAAAGAATTAGAGCTTTTTAAAGATAGAATTGACGAGCATCATACCATGATTTTCTATTACAAATTTGCCAGTTTACACTTTGGCTCAGGAAACAATAAAGCATGTATTTTTTATCTTGATAAAATTATTTCTAATAAATCGTTGACCATGAGAGAAGACCTATTGTGCTTCTCTAGAGTGCTAAATTTAGTAGCACATTACGAAGCTGGATTAGATTACCATTTAGAAACTTTATTACGCACAACCTATAAGTTTTTAATACAAATGAATGAGTTGCACGAAGTACAAAAAGAGATGATAAAATTTATCAGAAATTTACAAGACATCTATCCACAAGACATAAAAAAAGTGTTTAAATCTTTACTTGAAAAGCTGAAAGTTTATGAAAATCATCCTTTTGAACGACGCGCATTTTTATATTTAGATATCATTTCTTGGTTAGAAAGTAAAGTTGAAAACAAGCCTGTAGATCAGGTGATTAGAGAGAAGTTTTTGCAAGAAAACCAATAGGGTTTTTAATCTTTTTTAAAAATTTTAGTAAAAATTATTTGGATTTTAAGTTTTTGTGTTTGAATATTTGTGCTCACAAAGTTCAATAACTTACTGAAATGTTATCAAGAAAGGCAGAGGGAATAGACCCAATGAAGCCTTAGCAACCCTTAGACTTACTAAGAAGGTGCTAAATTCTACTTGAAAGTGCGAATCATTTCTCGCATTCTCGGATAGATAACCAACACGTAATTACCCATCTGTGATTACTATTTTTTCTTATAACATTTTTCTATTAAGTACGCTTCTAACGAGGCTTATTTGGCTTTTGGTTTAATTCATTTATTAACTCAAAAACTTAGAAAAATGAGTACACAAAAATTTGCAACCCAAGCGTTGCACGCAGGTCATGACGTTAGTCAACATGGAGGAACAAGAGCAGTTCCTATTTATCAAACCACTTCTTATGTGTTTGATAATGCAGATGAAGCAGCAGGAAGATTTAATCTTTCGGTTCCAGGATTTATTTACACCAGATTAAATAATCCAACAACCGATATTTTAGAACAAAGATTAGCCGCTTTAGAAGGTGGTATTGCAGCAGTAGCAACTGCTTCGGGTACATCTGCAATAGCAACAACACTATTAACTTTGTTAAGAGCAGGAGACCATATTGTAGCGTCTAGCAGTTTGTATGGCGGAACGTACAATTTGTTAAGTGTTACACTGCCAAGACACGGAATTACTACCACATTTGTAGACGCTTCAGATCCAGAAAATTTTAGTAAAGCAACACAAGAAAATACAAGAGCTATTTTTGTTGAATCTTTAGGGAATCCAAAATTGGATGTGTTAGATTTAGAAAGTATTTCAAAAGCAGCAAAAGCGCACAAAGTGCCATTAATTGTAGATAATACTGTTGCTACACCTTATTTATTAAACCCAATTGAATACGGCGCAAATATCGTTATTCACTCGTTAACAAAATATATTTCTGGAAACGGAACTTCTTTAGGCGGAGTAATAATTGATGCAGGAACATTTGATTGGACAAATGGAAAATTTCCTGAATTTACAGAACCTTCAGCAGGTTATCATGGTTTAGTTTACAGCGAAGCTATTGGTGCAGCTGCATTTATTGCAAAAATAAGAATTGAAGGTTTACGTGATTATGGAGGTGCTTTAAGTCCGTTTAATGCGTTTCAAATCATACAAGGTTTAGAAACTTTAGAGTTACGTATTGAAAAGCACAGCAAAAATGCACTGCAATTAGCTAAATGGCTGCAAGAGCAACCAGAGGTTAATTGGGTAAATTATCCAGGTTTAGAAACTAGCAAGTATAAATCTTTAGCTAAAAAATACCTACCAAAAGGACAAAGCGGGGTAGTAACCTTTGGTGTAGATGGTGGTTATGAATCGGCTAAAAAAATAGCAGATACAACAAAACTATTCTCTTTATTAGCAAATATTGGAGATACAAAATCACTTATAATTCATCCTGCAAGTACAACACATCAACAATTAACAGACGATGCGCAAGAAGCTACAGGTGTAACCAAAGATTTGATTAGACTATCTGTTGGACTAGAAAATATTGAAGATCTAAAAGCCGATTTAAAAGAAGCTTTTAGTGTTATTAAAAAGCCAGTATTGGTATAAAAAAGCATGTTTTAATTTTAGTTATTAATAAGAAATAGCTTCGCATTTTATATGAAAAAGTAAAGTGCGAAGTCTATTTCAAATATTTAAATTATGAGAAAATTACAACATATATCAATACATAATTTTACGTTAAGTAATGGCGAAACAACGTCTTTAGAATTAACGTATCAAGTTTTTGGACAAGCTTTACATACAGCGCCAATTGTTTTGATTAATCATGCATTAACAGGAAATTCTAATGTTACAGGGATTAATGGTTGGTGGAATGATGTTGTAGGTGACCAAAACATAATTGATACAGAAAAATATACCATTTTATGTTTTAATATTCCAGGTAATGGCTTTGATAACAAAGAAGAAAATCTAATAAATAATTATAAAGATTTTACAGCAAACGACGTTGCAAAAATCTTTGAAATAGGATTGTATACCCTAAATATTGATACTATACATACCGTAATTGGTGGATCTTTAGGTGGCGGAATTACTTGGCACTTAGCTGTAAACAACCCAAATTTATTTGAAAATATAGTTGTGGTTGCAAGTCATTGGAAGGCAGATGATTGGTTGATAGCAAACACATTTATTCAAGATAATATTTTAAATAATTCTATTCGTCCGATGGAAGATGCGCGTACGCATGCCATGACATTTTATCGAACAGCAACATCTTTTAATAAAAAATTTGAAGGTCAAAAAGAAGCTCATTTTTATGCAGTCGAAAACTGGTTGCAGTATCATGGTAATGCCTTAAAAAATAGATTTCAGTTGTCATCATATAAGTTGATGAATCATTTACTAAAAACCATTGAAGTGGCAAAATCAAATAAAGAATTTACTAATAAAGCTTCAAAAATAGCTGGACATATTCATTTAGTAACAATAAATACAGACGGATTATTTTTAGCAGATAACAATTGGGAAACTTACATTCAACTAAAACCAAAAAAGGAAAATGTTTCAATTTCAGAAATAAAATCAATTCATGGTCACGATGCATTTTTAATCGAATTTGAACAACTTTCAAAAATATTAAAGCCAATTTTTCAGCTTTCAACATTAAAAAGAATAGGCTTAACAAAATATAAACAAACGGCTAGTTAATTAAGCTTTATCTTTACTCTTTTAGATAAAATCAAATAAATGGCTTTAAAAATAAATGTAAGATTAAAAGATAAAGTAGAAGTTTTTACAAAAAGGCTGTACTATTTTATGTTTGATGAACAAGCTGAAGATTTTCAGTTTTTAAAAGAGAATTTTATAGAAATCACTAACAGTTTAGGTGTTAAAAATACCGAGCAAATTTGGAATGATTTTAATGATAGTTTACCATCAGTAAGGCAGAAGCTGCATTTAGATGCTAAAGCCTTTCAGGATAACGATCCGGCAAATAAATGTATAGAAGAAATTTACTTAGCCTATCCAGGTTTTTATGCTATTTCTATTCATCGTTTAAGCCATCAATTATTAAGATTAGGTGTAAGGATTTTACCAAGAATGATGAGCGAATATGTACACGGAATTACAGGAATAGACATACATCCTGGAGCAACAATTGGCGATTCTTTTTTTCTTGATCACGGTACAGGAATTGTAATAGGAGAAACAACAATTATTAAAGATGAAGTAAAAATTTATCAAGGTGTAACACTTGGCGGACTTCATGTGTTAAAAAGTTTAGCCGATACAAAAAGGCATCCAACCATAGAAAAAAATGTAGTCATTTATGCCAATGCTACTGTTTTAGGAGATATTATTATCGGTGCAAATACCATTATTGGCGCTAATGTTTGTGTGACAGAAACTGTTCCTCAAAATTCAACATTAACCTATAAAAAAGAATATAAAATTAGAACAAAAAGTGAGTAAGAAAAGCATCATAAATTTAATAGGAAATACGCCTTTAGTAAAGTCAATAAGCATCAATCAAAACAAAAACGTAACACTTTACTTCAAGTTAGAAGGTCATAATCCAGGCGCAAGTGTTAAGGACAGAGCAGCCTATAATATGATAAACGAAGCTTTAAAAAGAGGCGATATAAAAGAAGGAGATACTTTAGTAGAAGCAACAAGTGGTAACACCGGAATTGCGTTAGCATTCATTGCAAACTTATTAGGTTTAAAAATGAAATTGATCATGCCCGAAAACTCTACCGAAGAGCGTGTAAAGACAATGAAAGCTTACGGAGCAGAAGTCATTTTAACCTCTGCGGAAGAAGGTATTGAAGGCTCAAGAGATTTAGCGTTTAAACTCCGTGACGAAAAAGGATATACACTATTAAATCAGTTTGAAAATAACGATAACTGGAAAGCGCATTACAAAACCACAGGTCCCGAAATTTGGCAAGATACCAACGGAGAGGTAACTCATTTTGTGTCAGCAATGGGTACAACAGGAACCATTATGGGTACATCAACTTATTTAAAAGAACAGAATAAAAACATCACTATTGTCGGTGCACAACCAAAAGATGGTTCTAAAATTCCAGGTATTAGAAAATGGTCACTAGCTTACGTGCCTAAAATTTTTGATAGAAACAAGGTTGATCAAGTTATAGAAGTCAGTGAAGACGAGGCTAAAGCAATGACGCAACGTTTAGCAAAAGAAGAAGCCGTCTTTGCAGGAATGAGTAGTGGTGGCGCTGTAGCAACAGCTTTAAAGTTAATTGAAAATTTAGACCAAGGAACTGTAGTTGTAATTATTTGTGATAGAGGTGATAGATACCTGTCATCAGATTTATTTGATTAAAATGCCAAACATAAAAGAAGAAATACAAAAACGAATTTTAGTGCTGGATGGCGCAATGGGTACCATGCTTCAGCAATATAAATTTACTGAAGAAGATTTTCGTGGCGAGCGATTTAAAGATTATCCAACGCCATTAAAAGGTAATAACGATTTGCTGTCTATTACGCAACCAGAAGCTATTGCAGAAGTACACAGAAAATATTTTGAAGCTGGTGCAGATATCGTTGAAACCAATACATTTTCAGGTACATCAATTGCTATGGCAGATTACCAAATGGAAAATTTGGTTTACGAATTAAATTTTGAATCCGCTAAAATAGCCAAACAAGTTGCGGAAGAATTTACTAAGCAAAACCCTGAAAAACCTCGATTTGTAGCTGGTAGTATCGGTCCAACAAACCGTACAGCAAGTTTAAGTCCGGATGTAAACAGACCAGAATTTCGTGCTATTACTTTCGAAGAATTGCGAGTAGCCTACAAAGAGCAAGTCGTAGCTTTAATAGATGGTGGCGTAGATGTTTTGTTAGTCGAAACCATTTTTGATACGCTTAACGCGAAAGCCGCATTATTCGCTATAGAAGAAGTGAAAGAGGAACGAGATATTGATATCCCAATTATGGTGTCTGGAACAATCACAGATGCTTCTGGTAGAACATTATCAGGGCAAACGGTAGAAGCTTTTTTAACTTCAGTATCTCATATTCCATTGTTAAGTGTTGGTTTTAATTGTGCATTAGGTGCAGAACAATTGCAACCGTATTTAAAACGCTTGTCTGATAAAACTGAATTCCATACTTCAGCTCATCCAAATGCTGGATTACCAAACGCTTTTGGTGAGTATGATCAATCACCACAACAGATGCAACAACTTATAGAAAATTACCTTAAGGATGACTTAATCAATATTATTGGTGGTTGTTGCGGCACAAGTCCAGCGCACATTAAAGCTATTGCTGAAGTAGCTAGTAAATATGAACCAAGAAAAGTAGTTGTTGGTGTTTAGTGTTTGGTATTTAGAAATTAAAGCAATTGATTCATGAAAAATTATACAGAATTAGATGTCTGGAAGTCAGCAAGAAAATTAGTTAAGACGGTTTATAGCTTGACTTCTCAATTTCCAAATACTGAAATGTATAGTCTTACAAATCAAATTAACAGAAGTGTAATTTCAATTCCTTCAAATATTGCTGAAGGTATAGGAAGGCAATCAGATAAAGAGACTATTCAATTTTTATACATTTCAAAAGGTTCTCTTTTTGAACTCGAAACTCAGTTGTTTCTAGCTAATGATTTAGAATACATTTCAGTAAAACAGCTTTCAGAAGTTTTAGAAGAGATTACTTCTGTAAAAAGATTATTAAACGGGTTCATTAATTATTTCAAAAACAAAAAGTAATGGTGAATTCTACCAAACACCAAACACCAAATACCAAATACTTGCAGTTATCAGGTTTAGAACCATTAATTGTTACACCAGAAAGTAATTTTATTAACGTTGGTGAGCGTACAAATGTAACAGGTTCGCGTAAATTTTTACGATTAATTAAAGAAGAAAAATATGACGAAGCGCTAGATGTTGCAAGAGAACAAGTTGAAGGTGGTGCGCAAATCATAGATGTAAATATGGACGAAGGTATGTTAGATGGCGTTTACGCTATGACTACCTTTTTAAATTTAATAGCTTCGGAACCTGATATTGCTCGTGTCCCAATTATGATTGACAGCTCAAAATGGGAAATAATTGAAGCTGGTTTACAGGTTGTACAAGGGAAATCGGTTGTGAATTCCATTAGTTTAAAGGAAGGTGAAACTGAATTCATTCGTCAAGCAAAACGTATTAAACGTTATGGTGCAGCAGTCATTGTGATGGCTTTTGATGAGGTTGGTCAGGCAGATACCTTTGATAGACGCATCCAAATCTGTGAGCGTTCCTATAAAATATTAGTGGACATTGTCCACTTTCCACCTCAAGATATCATCTTCGATCCTAACATTTTTCCTGTCGCTACTGGTATGGAAGAACACCGAAAAAATGCACTAGATTTTTTTAATGCGACTAAGTGGATTCGAGAAAATTTACCTCACGCAAACGTATCTGGTGGCGTTAGTAACGTGTCCTTTTCTTTCAGAGGAAACAATACGGTAAGAGAAGCGATGCATTCTGCTTTCTTGTATCACGCCATTAAAAACGGAATGAATATAGGTATTGTTAACCCAACAATGTTAGAGGTTTATGATGAAATTCCGAAAGAATTACTAGAACGTGTTGAAGATGTGCTATTAGACCGACGTGATGATGCAACCGAAAGATTATTGGACTACGCCGAAACTGTAAAAGGCAATAAAAAAGAAGCCGATAACGCGATTCAAGAATGGCGAAATGAACCTTTACAAAACCGAATTACACACGCTTTAGTTAAAGGTATTGATGCTTTTATTATAGAAGATGTTGAAGAAGCACTACAGTCAGTCAATGCGCCAATAGAAGTTATTGAAGGTCATTTAATGACTGGTATGAATGTAGTTGGCGACTTATTTGGAAGCGGAAAAATGTTTTTGCCTCAAGTAGTAAAATCGGCGCGAGTAATGAAAAAAGCTGTAGCCTATCTTCAACCATTTATTGAAGCTGAAAAAGATGGAAAACAAGAGTTTGCAGGAAGAATTTTAATGGCAACTGTAAAAGGTGACGTTCATGATATTGGGAAGAATATTGTTAGCGTTGTTTTAGGCTGTAATAATTTCGAAATTATTGATTTAGGCGTTATGGTTCCGCCAGAAAAAATCATAGAAACGGCAAAAAAAGAAAACGTAGATATTATCGGATTAAGCGGATTAATCACACCATCTTTGGATGAAATGGTAACCATTTCCAAAGAAATGGAAAAACAAAATTTCAAGATTCCGTTAATGGTTGGTGGTGCTACGACATCCAAAGCACATTCGGCTGTAAAAATTGCGCCACATTACAGCAATACAGTTATTCATGTTAACGATGCATCTCGTGCAGTAACGGTTGTTGGCGATTTGTTGCAGAAAGACAACCAAGTATTTAAAGCGCAAATTAGAGAAGAATATAATTTATTTAGGGAAAAATTTCTAAACAGAACTAAGCAAAAAGAATATATTTCTATTGAAGAAGCGCGACAAAAAAAGTTTAAAATCGATTGGAATACTACTGAAATTGTAAAGCCAAAACAATTAGGAATTCATGATATTCAAGATTTTGATATTACACTTTTAAATGACTATATCGATTGGTCACCATTTTTTAGAAGTTGGGATTTACACGGTAAATTTCCTGAGATTTTAGAAGATGAAGTGGTTGGTAAACAAGCTTCAGAATTGTATAAAGATGCCAAAGTCTTGCTACAAAAAGTGTTTGATAAAAAGCTGCTAAAAGCAAAAGCGATTTTTGGATTGTTCCCTGCAAATTCAGTTAACGATGACGATATTGAGGTGAGTTTGTCACCTCGAGCGCAGTCGAGAGGTTTCACAAAATTCTTAACCCTACGTCAACAATTAAAAAAACGAGAAAGTGTTCCAAATTTCGCATTAGCAGATTTTATCGCGCCAAAAGAGAGCGGAATTCAAGATTACATCGGTTGTTTTTGCGTCACTACAGGTTTTGGAACCGAGCAATTAGCTAAAGATTTTGAAGTCAATCACGACGATTATAATTCCATAATGATTAAAGCGTTGGCTGATAGATTAGCCGAAGCTTTTGCAGAGTTTTTGCACCAAAAAGTGCGTACAGATTTTTGGGGTTATGCATCCAATGAAAACCTAAGCAATCAAGAGTTGATTAAAGAAGCATATAAAGGTATTCGTCCTGCGCCAGGTTATCCAGCTTGTCCGGATCATTTAGAGAAAAAGACCATTTGGGACATTTTAAAAGTTGAAGAAACCATTGGTGTAAAATTGACCGAAAGTCTTGCTATGTGGCCAGCAGCGAGTGTAAGTGGTTATTATTTTGCAAATCCAGAAGCTAAATATTTTGGTTTAGGAAAAATCACTGAAGATCAATTAGAAGATTATGCCAAACGAAGAGACATTAGCAAAGAAGATGCTGAAAAATGGTTAAGCCCAAATTTGGCAGAATAGCGCGCGTTAGCGATTGTAGTGGTATCCTTTTTACGTCAGTTTGAGTGATGCGACGAAAGGAGCATTGTATCGAAAACAGAGTAAAAAGATTTAACGGAAAGCGCGACCCGATAGGGTAACGCCCAAAAGAATGAATACAAATAAAAAAGATTCTCACTTTCGTGAGAATTTATAAAGATACCTGCTTTCGCAGGCATTAGTATGAAAGTAACAGAACACATAAAAAACGCCAACGGAAAAACCTTGTTTTCGTTTGAAATCATTCCGCCAAAAAAGGGTAATAACATACAGCAATTGTATAATAATATTGATCCTTTAATGGAATTTAAACCGCCTTTTATTGATGTAACAACGTCTAGAGAAGAATATGTTTATATTGAAAAAGAAGGGCTTTTGGATCGGAAAATTACGCGTATGCGACCAGGAACGGTTGGGATTTGTGCAGCGTTAAAACATAAATACGATGTAGATACGGTACCGCATGTGTTGTGTGGCGGATTCACAAAAGAAGAAACAGAATATTTACTTGTAGATTGCCATTATTTAGGGATAAATAACGTGATGGCGTTGCGTGGCGATGCAATGAAACATCAGCAGTATTTTGAGGCTTGCAAAGGCGGACATCAATTTGCTAAGGATTTAGTTGAGCAAATTCAGAATTTGAATAAAGGTAAATACCTTCATGATGTTATTGAGGTTGATGATAAAGCAGATTTTTGCATTGGTGTTGCTGGTTATCCAGAAAAACATATTGAAGCACCATCTTTAAAAACCGATTTAAAACGTCTTAAAGAAAAAGTAGATGCTGGTGCAGATTACGTGGTTACACAAATGTTTTTTGATAATAAAAAGTATTTTGAATTTGTAGATGCTGCAAAACAAGAAGGTATAAATGTGCCAATCATTCCTGGTATAAAACCTATTGCAGTAAAACGCCATTTACAGCTATTACCACAAGTGTTTAAGATAGACCTACCTGAAGATTTAATAGATGCTGTTGATAATTGTAGTACTAACGAGCAAGTAAGACAAGTTGGTATCGAGTGGGCAATTAACCAATCTAAAGAATTACAAAAAGCTGGCGTACCCGTATTGCATTACTATTCTATGGGAAAAAGTGATAATATTAAAGCGATTGCCGAAGCGGTATTTTAAAAAACCATTACTTTTGTTTCATTAATTATTAAGATGAAACTAAAACTAGCCCTAATTTGTTGTTGTATTACAACATTAATTTTTGCTCAGGAAGACAAGCGACCATTCTCTTTAGATGTCAATTACTTTTACGGAAATATAGCAGAACACAACAGCGATATTTCACATTTAATTAAAGGTCATCCAACTGGCGTCATATTAAGTTATAACCAAAAAACCTTTGGCGATCAAGCATGGCAAAGCAGGTATAATTATCCGGATTATGGCGCGTCTTTTATCTACCAAAACCTTCAAAATAAAACTTTAGGGAACAATTTTGGGTTATACGCACATTATAATTTCTACTTTTTAAAAAGACATTTAATGTTTAGGATTGGTCAAGGATTAGCCTACAACACCAATCCTTACGACAAAGTAGAGAATTACCGCAATAATGCGTTTGGGACACATTTATTAAGCTCGACGTATTTGATGCTTAACTACAAAAAAGAAAACTTGTTTAAAGGTTTAGGGTTACAAACAGGATTATCTTTAATCCATTATTCTAATGCCAATGTAAAAGCACCAAACAGCTCAGTAAACAGTATTACATTTAATTTAGGTGTTAATTATGTGTTGGATGCAGATCAATTACCAGAGTATATTCCAAATACAGAAGATAAAGCATTTACCGAAAAAATTAAATACAACTTCGCTTTTAGAACAGGTGTAAACGAAAGCGATATCATCAATTCTGGTCAATACGCCTTTTATATTCTGTCTGCTTATGCAGATAAAAGATTAAATCGTAAAAGCGCCATCCAATTAGGAACAGATGTGTTTTTTTCAAACTTTTTAAAGAAACATATACAATATAAATCTGTCGCTTTTCCAGAAGATAATGTTAGCGGAGACGAAGATTACAAACGTGTAGGAGCATTTGTTGGACATGAGTTATTTATAAGTAAAACCTCATTAGTAACGCAGTTAGGTTATTACGTTTACTATCCTTTCGATTTTGAAGGTCGTGTCTACAGTCGTGTTGGTTTAAAACGTTATTTTGGAGATAAAATTTTTGGAGCATTAACCCTAAAATCTCATGGTGCAAAAGCAGAAGCTGTAGAATTTGGAGTTGGAATTAGATTATAAAATTTGGGCGTTACCACAAGGGTCGCGCTTTCGGTAGTCGCTTTTTTGTGTTGCATATGTGCAACAACACAAAAAGAGCTCCGACAAAACCTTAATCGCTAACGCAGGTAAAACCAATGGTTAGCGTTTGACGATAAAGTAAAGAGTAAAAAAATGAAAAAAATACTATACATAATTACCCTATTTTTTGTTTTTGGATGCAATCAAGAAGATGCACCAGACTGTTTTCAAAGCGCAGGAGATATCATTCAGCAAACTTTTGAAGTTGGTACATTTTCTAAAATCACCGTATATAAAGATGTTGAGTTATTTATAACGCAAGGAGCAACACGAAGTGTTTTAGTAGAAACTGGTGAAAACTTAATTAATGATGTTGAGGTTTATGTACAAAACGACCGATTGATTTTAAAAGATAACAATACATGTAATTTAACCAGAGATTACGGTATTACAAAAGTACACGTTACTGTTCCAAACCTAACCGAAATTAGAAATAGTAGTACTTTAGATGTGCATAGCGTTGGTGTTTTAAACTTTCCAAATTTACAGTTATTGTCAGAAGATTATAACGGTGATTATTATAACGTTGGTAATTTTAATTTAGAAGTAAATTGCACAACATTAAGAGTTGTAATTAATAATCTAACAACAAGTACAATTTCTGGTACTACAGAACATTTAAATATAAGTCATGCATCAGGAGATGGACGTTTTGAAGGACGATACCTTGTGGCTCAAAACGTGACTATTTATCATCGTGGTAGTAACGATATTATTGTAAATCCGCAACAAGAACTTAAAGCAAACCTAGTAAGCACAGGAAATGTAATTGCAGTCAATACTCCACCAATTATTGATGTGACCGAGCAATTTGATGGTCGCGTTATTTTTGAGTAACATTCCTGTGAAAGCAGGAATCTAAAATTGTGTAGATGTTGTTTTGGACACAATTAAAAACACATTAAGTATTTGTGTAAATTAGTGTCAATAAGAATTTACAAAAAGACTATAAGTTAATTCAGTTTAACTCGTCAATTCCCTAAATAAGCTCTCTAAACTAGCGTTTTTCTGGTTTAACTGTAGAATCTTCAACTCATTATCATGCGCAAAATCAAATACATGAGCACGCATATCTGTTGTTGTATCAAACACAATTTCATAAATAAAATCATGCACATTTTTCACGCTTTTAGCATGCGGAAGTTTAAGTAAAAAAGCATCTTCCACGCGGTAATCAAACTCGACAATAACAGTTTGTTCTTGTCCTTCGCGTAATTCGCTTAATTTTTTATCAGCAACAATTTCACCTTTATTAATAATAATGACACGATCACACATAGCTTCTACTTCCTGCATAATGTGCGTAGATAAAAAGACGGTTTTGTCTTTGCCTAAGCCTTTAATTAATTGCCTGATGTCTACTAATTGATTTGGATCTAAACCAGTTGTAGGTTCGTCTAAAATTAAAACTTCAGGATTATGCAACAGCGCATTAGCTAACCCAACACGTTGTCTGTAACCTTTAGAGAGTTGCCCAATAGTTTTATGTGCTTCTGGTGTTAATCCAGTAAGTTCAATAACCTCTTCAACTCTAGATTTGTCAACGTTATATACGTTTGCATTAAATCGTAAATACTCACGCACGTATTGGTCTAAATATAAAGGATTGTGTTCTGGTAAATACCCAACACTTTTTTGTACTTGCTTTTGTTGGTTTGAGACAGCATGTCCATTTACCTCAGCGTTTCCAGAAGTAGGAGAAAGGTAAGTTGTTAAAATTTTCATCATTGTCGATTTTCCTGCACCATTTGGACCTAAAAAACCAACAATTTCTGGACGGTTTACACTAAAAGACACATTGTTTAATGCCTTTTGCGCTCCAAATTGTTTAGTGATGTTTTTAACTTTTATTGACATGCTAATATGTTTCTTCAAAAATAAACATTCTATAATTTAAAAGCTTAATTGTATCAAAATCTTTAAAACTTTATGTAAAACTCATAAATTAAAGCTTTAGTATTTTGATTTTTCAATTAATTGTCTACTTTAGCAATAACAAAACAACAATGAACACAATTTTAAATACATATTATAACTGGTTTTATTTCTTTTTTAACAAAAAGAACGAGACGTTGTATATGTAATTTAAATAGCATAAATTTAATACTAAGTCTCGATTTTATCGGGACTTTTTTTATGGTAAAAACTATAGCAATACAAGGTATAAAAGGCTCTTTTCATCATATAGTGTCGTTAAATTTTTATGACAACACACATAAAATAAAAGAGTGCTTAACGTTTGACGAAACGGTAGCGTCTTTATTTGATAACACCGCAGAAACGGCAATTCTAGCGTTAGAAAACTCTATCGCAGGTTCTATTTTGCCAAATTATGCGCTGATTGATAATAACAATTTGCACATTGTTGGTGAGCAGTATTTAGATATTCAGCATCAATTAATGGCGTTGCCAAACCAAACAATTGCAGATATAAAAGAGGTGCACAGTCATCCTATGGCGCTACTGCAATGCAAAGCATTTTTTAAAGATTATCCGCATATTAAATTGGTGGAAGATAAAGATACCGCAGATGTGGCAAGAAAAATTGAAGCAAATCAAATAAAAGGTGTTGCAGCAATAGCAAGTACTTTGGCAGCAAAGATTTTTAACTTAAACATTTTAGCAGAAAGCATCCAAACCATCAAACACAATCAAACACGTTTTGCTATTGTAAAAACGCAGGCTATTGAAAACCATAAAAGTGAAATAAACAAAGCATCACTAAAATTTGAATTAGATCATAAAAGAGGAAGTTTGGCTTCAATATTAAATGTGATGAGCGATTGTAAATTAAACCTAACCAAAATACAATCCTTACCAAAAATTGAAACTCCTTGGAAATATTCATTCTTTGTCGATGTCACTTTTGAAGCTTATGAAGATTTTGAAAAAGCCTCTTCAATAATGAAAATAATGGCAACTCATTTTAAAATTTTAGGAACCTATAAAAACGCAAAACTATAATGAAAGTTGCAGATCGATTACATAGCGTTCAAGAATATTACTTTTCTCGTAAGTTAAAAGAAGTCAATCAATTAATTAAAGACGGAAAACCAATTATTAATTTAGGGATTGGTAGTCCAGATTTAGAGCCACCAAAACAAGTGGTTGATGTTTTGGTAGATAGTTTAGTACATCCTGTGGCGCACAAATACCAGAGTTATCAAGGGTTACCAGAATTAAGAACAGCAATTGCAGATTTTTATAATACCGAATTTAATGTTGCAGTAAATCCAGATACCGAAGTTTTACCACTTATGGGAAGCAAGGAAGGTATTATGCATATTTCTTTAGCGTTTTTAAATGAAGGCGATGCTGTTTTAATCCCAAATCCAGGTTACCCAACTTACAGCTCGGTGACACAATTGGTACAAGCAACACCAATGCATTATAATTTAGATGAAACCAATAATTGGCTACCAAATTTTGAAGCTATCGAGCAGCAAGATTTAAGCAAAGTTAAATTAATGTGGACCAGTTATCCGCATATGCCAACAGGTGCAAAAGCGACAAAAGCTGATTTAGAAACGTTGGTCGCATTTGCCAAAAAGCACGATATTTTATTGGTTAATGACAATCCGTATAGCTTTATTTTAAACGATAATCCAATAAGTATTTTAGAAGTTGAAGGCGCAAAAGATGTGGCTTTAGAGCTAAATTCGTTAAGTAAAACATTTAATATGGCTGGTTGGCGAGTTGGAATGGTTTTAGGACATGCAGCAAATATCAATGCTATTTTAAAAGTGAAAAGTAATATGGATTCGGGTATGTTTTACGGAATTCAAAAAGGTGCGATAGAAGCTTTAAAATGTTCATCTGCTTGGTACAAAAGTTTAAATGAAATTTATAAAAGTAGACGCGAACTTGTTTGGAAATTAGCCGATAAATTAGATTGCACATACGATAAAAATGCAACAGGATTATTTGTTTGGGCAAAGTTGCCAGAAGGAAAAACTTCTGAAGCGTTTATAGATCAAATTTTATATAACAACAGCGTGTTTATTACACCAGGAACCGTTTTTGGTTCGCAAGGCGAAGGTTATATCCGTTTTTCGCTTTGCGCGAAAGAAACCCAAATTAAAGACGCAATTAGTAGATTATAATGAAACATATATACATCATAGGAACAGGTTTAATTGGCGGTAGCTTAGCATTAGATTTTAAAAGTGCGTTGCTAGACTGTATCATTTACGGTATTGATAAAAACGAAGCACATTTAATTGAAGCGCAAGAATTAGGTGTTATTGATCAAAAAGCAACTTATGAAGATTTACCAAATGCAGATTTGGTAGTGCTTGCAATTCCTGTTGATGTTGCGGTAAATGAGTTGCCAAAAGTACTGGATAAAGTGTCTGATTTTTCGGTAGTGATAGATGTTGGTTCTACAAAACAAGCCATTTGTAAAGCGGTAGATAATCATCCAAAACGTCGTAATTTTTTAGCAACACATCCCATTGCTGGTACAGAGTTTTCGGGTCCAAAAGCAGCTATTCAAAATTTATTTAAAAACAAAACAAATATTATTTGTGAAGTTGAAAAAACCGCATCAAAACTACAAGAACAAGTGTTGGATTTGTTTTTAAAAATAGGCATGCGTATGCGTTACATGAATCCAGAATCTCATGATAAACATATAGCATACGTGTCGCATTTATCACACATTAGTTCGTTTATGTTAGGAAAAACTGTAATAGAAAAAGAAAAAAACGAACGCGATATTTTTGATATGGCAGGTTCTGGTTTTGAAAGTACAGTTAGACTTGCAAAAAGTAGCCCAGAAATGTGGACACCAATTTTTGAGCAGAACAAACAAAATGTCGTAGAGACTTTAGAAGAGTATATTCAAAATCTTTCAATGTTTAAACAAATGATTGTAGAAGACGATTTTCAATCGGTTTACAAAGCAATGAAGGACACCAATTATATAAAACAAATTTTAAACGGAATACATTAATACAACCTGGTAGGTTAAATTCAGAAAAAGAAATGGAAAACAAGAAAGAATTAAGAACATGGTTGGACGATTTACAATTAGATCATCCTTTAGTAATTGCAGGACCATGTAGCGCAGAAACCGAAGAACAAGTTTTAAAAATCGCTCACGATCTAAAAGATACAGACGTAAGCTATTACAGAGCAGGAATCTGGAAACCACGTACAAGACCAGGTAATTTTGAAGGTGTTGGTGCATTAGGTTTAAAATGGTTACAAAAAGTTAAGAAGGAAACAGGATTAAAAACTGCTACCGAAGTTGCCAATCGTGCACACGTAGAATTAGCTTTAGAACATGATATTGATTTATTATGGATTGGAGCAAGATCTACAGTTAGTCCATTTATCGTGCAAGAAATTGCAGACGCTTTAAAAGGAACAGATAAAGTAGTGTTAGTTAAAAACCCTGTAAATCCAGACTTGCCGTTATGGTTAGGTGCGATAGAGCGTTTAGCAAGTGCAGATATTAAAAAGTTAGGCGTAATACATAGAGGATTTTCAACGTATGAAAAAACTAAATACAGAAATAATCCAGAATGGCAATTAGCTATCGAGTTGCAAACCAAGTTTCCGGATTTACCGTTAATTAACGATCCGTCGCATATAACAGGAAAACGTGATATGATTTTTGATGTATCACAAACCGCATTAGATTTAAATTTTGATGGATTAATGATCGAAACTCATTTTGATCCAGATAACGCGTGGAGTGATGCTGCACAACAAGTTACACCAAGTAGTTTAGTGCAAATAATGAAAGATTTACGCATTAGAAAAGAAACCGATCCTGAAGCAGAGTTTAACAATGAATTAGCCAATTTAAGAGCAAAAATAGATGTTGTAGATAATCAAATTATCGAGCTTTTAGGAAAACGAATGCAAGTAGCAGATGGAATTGGTCAACTAAAAAAACAAAAAAATGTGGCTGTTTTACAAAGCAAGCGTTGGAATGAAATTTTAGGAAAAATGGTATTAGAAGGCGAGCAAAAAGGATTAAGCGAAGAGTTTATTTTAAAGCTATTTAAAGCTATTCATCAAGAATCTATAAATCATCAAGAGAAGATTATTAAGTCTTAAAAATTAAGAAAGCCTTTTTCAGTAATTGAAAAAGGCTTTTTTTATGATGTTGTTTTTAGATTATTTTACACGTTTAAATGTATATCTAGTAATAAAAATACCTTTTCCGTCACCTTTTCCACCTTCACTTTCTACACCAGTATTTACAAATGCTAATTCCCAACCTTCGCTAATCATAGCATTAATTTTAGAAGACATTACAGCGTCATTTGCAGCAATATTTTGAAATCTAATTCCTCCTAAATTATAAAAGTTTAAAAGCTTAGTTTCTTCGTAGTTTTTTACTCTAATTTCGTCTCTTTTAGATTTGTTTTTTTCGTCTTTACCTTTGTCGTCACTTCTTAGTGTAGTAAATTCTTGATAGTCTTTGTCTTCTGTAGCCATAATCATTCTAGAACGACCAATACCGTTAGGGACAATAGATTCTACAGCAGTAACAACCTTGTATTCAACTTGAGCAGGTTTGTTAATAAAAGAGATTGATGTGAAAGCAATTGCAATGATTGCGATTAAGAATAAAGATTTTTTCATAATAATGTTAAATTGATAAATAGTTTGATGCTAATATACATCAATTATTTACAATTAAAATTTATTGCATTAAAGGCGATTATTCATCATATTTGTACAGATGACAGGACGCGTTTATAAATCTACAGGAAGCTGGTACACCGTAAAGACAGAATTAGGTCAGACTTACGAGTGTAGAATAAAAGGTAAATTTCGATTAAAAGGAATTAAAAGTACCAACCCAATTGCTGTTGGAGATTTTGTTGATTTTGAACTAGATGATAAAAATAACGAAGAAACCGGCGTTATTAATAAAATCCATGAACGCGAAAATTATATTGTAAGAAAATCTGTTAACTTATCTAAGCAAACACACATAATAGCTTCTAATATAGACCAAGTTTTTTTGTTGGTAACTATAGATAATCCACCAACATTTACCAGTTTTATAGATCGTTTTTTAGTCACTGCAGAAGCTTATGATATTAAAGCTGTACTTCTATTTAATAAAATAGATTCTTATGATCAAGACACGCTTGATGAGGTTAGATATTTAGCGCATGTTTATAGACAAATAGGATACGAGTGTGTTGGTATTTCAGCAAAAACAGGAAAAAACATAGATAAAGTCAAAAGCATGATGTCTGGTAAAGTAAGTATGTTTACAGGTCATTCTGGTGTAGGAAAATCTACTTTGGTAAATGCTATAGAGCCTTCTTTAGATTTAAAAACTAAAGAAATATCCATGCAGCATATGCAAGGACAACATACTACTACTTTTGCAGAAATGTTTGATTTAAGTTTTGATGCAAAAATTATAGATACTCCAGGGATTAAAGGTTTTGGAGTTGTTGATATGGAAAGAGAAGAAGTAGGTGATTATTTTCCTGAGTTTTTCGCTTTAAAGCAAGATTGTAAATTCAATAACTGTTTGCATTTGGAAGAACCAAAATGTGCTGTAAAAAATGCTTTAGAAAATGATGAAATTGCAGCATCAAGATATAGAAGTTATGTTCAGATTTTAGAAGGAGAAGAAGAACATTACCGAACTGATAATTGGGATAAAGAGTAAGATGAAAGTTGTATTACAACGTGTTAGTCAAGCAAGTGTCACTATAGATAACCAAACAGTAGCTAAAATAGAACAAGGTCTATTAGTATTAGTAGGAATTGTAGAAGAAGATACACAAGAAGACATTAATTGGTTAGTCAATAAAATAATGAATTGCCGTATTTTTTCTGATGAAAACGGTGTAATGAACAAGTCTGTAAAAGATATTGATGGCGATGTAATAGTTGTAAGTCAATTTACGTTACACGCCAGTACTAAAAAAGGCAATAGACCAAGCTATATAAAAGCAGCAAAACCAGATGTTGCAATTCCGCTTTACGAAAGTTTTTTAAAAACTTGCGAAGCAGACTTACAAAAGCCTATTCAAACAGGTCAATTTGGTGCCGATATGAAAGTTGCTTTAGTAAATGATGGACCAGTAACCATCCTTATAGATACAAAAAATAAAGAATAACCATGAAAAGAAAAATCTTAGAATTTATTGTAGCTTTTTTATTTAACGGTATTATCTTTTCGTTAATTCATTTAGTTATAGATAATGATTATACTTTAAATGAATTAGTTAAAATGGGCGTGTTTTTTGGTGTAGCAATGGGATTATTTCATATTTTAATTTTACCATACATAGTTAAAAGGAAAAACAGAAATTGATATAGGTTTTTTTGTTGAATTAATATTCATATATTAGTCGCAAATTAATCAATAATGCCCTTTTACAAAAACCTGAAGAGCACTTTGCTCTTAATCCTTTTTTCAACAACTTTTTTTGCACAAAGTAACTTACAGTTTAGTTTATTTAATACTGCTTTAACAGATAATGCTAATGCAATTATTAGAGAAAATTCAGTAGAAATTACTATTGAATCGGTAGATGTTATTACTTATAAAAAACGTCGAATAGTAACGGTTTTAAACGAAGCAGGAAATAGACACGTAAATGCAGTAGCTTATTATGATGATGGTAAAGATGTCAAGAAGATAAAAGCGATTATATATGATCAATTAGGAAGAGAAATTAAAACTGTAAAAAAACGAGACTTTTCAGATGTTAGTGTAGCAGATGGTTTTTCTATTTTTAATGATAATCGTGCATTACATTTAGATTATACACCAAGCAGTTATCCTTATACAGTAGACTTTACTGTAGAGACAATTAATACAAATACTGCTTTTATTCCGTCATGGTATCCTTTAGAGGCTTATAACGTAAGTACAGAGCTTTCTACCTACAAAATAATAAATAACACACCTATAGAGGTAGTAGTAAAAGAGTCTAATTTAAAAGAATATAAAGCTGAAAAGATTTCAGATTTTAATTATAAGATTGAAAACGCTCCAGCAGTTACAAGAGAAGCTTTTAGTCCGTCATTATCAAAAATAGTTCCTTCAGTCAAAGCAACTTTAAAAAACTTTAGCATGTTAGGCGTAGAAGGTGTTAATAACAATTGGCAAGACTTTGGAAAGTGGATGGATGATAAACTATTATCTGGCACACAAGAGCTGCCAGAAGAAGTTAAAACAGAAATTACAGAGCTTACCAAAGACGCTTCTTCACCAATTGAAAAAGCCAAAATAGTCTATAACTACATGCAAAATAAAACAAGGTATATAAGCATACAAGTTGGCATTGGTGGCTGGAAACCAATGTTAGCAGAAGATGTAGATAGACTTGGGTATGGAGACTGTAAAGGACTGTCCAACTATACAAAAGCCTTATTAGATTACGTAGGTGTAACCTCTTATTATACTGTTGTTTATGGTGGCTCAGATATACGAGATATCGATTCAGATTTTTCTTCATTACAAGGTAATCATGCTATTTTAAGTATACCTAATAATGACGATTATATTACTTTAGAATGTACAAGTCAAACAGCACCATTTGGTTATATAGCTAACTTTACAGACGATAGGGATGTGTTGATAATAACACCAGAAGGCGGTAAAATAATACATACAAAAAGTTATGCTCCTAAAGAAAATAAACAAACAACTTTAGCAAGTGTAAGTATTGATCAAACAGGAAGTATTAAAGCTAATGTTAGCATAAAATCTCAAGGAACACAATATAAAAAATATCAACGCTTAGATATACAAACAGAAAAAGAAAATATACTTTACTATAAAAATTATTTTGATAATATAAAGAATCTTAAAATAGAAAATATCAACCTAATCAATAACAAAGATCAGATTGTCTTTGAAGAAAAATTAAAGCTGTCGGCAAAAAATTATACAACAAAAGCAGGAGACAGATTGTTATTTTGTCCCAATATTTTCAATGTAATGGCATATGTGCCACCAAGATACAAAACCAGAAGTTTACCTTTTGAAATAGATAGAGGTTTTTACGATGTTGATGAGTATGAAATATTACTACCAGAAAATGTAGTTGTAGAAGCTCTATTTGAACCAATAGAAATAAAAAATAAATTTGGGTTATATAAAGCTTCTATCAAGTCAAAAGATGACAAAACTTTAATATACACAAGAGAATTACTTATCAATAAAGGCGCATATAATAAAGAGGATTACAAAAATTATAGACAGTTTAGACTAGATATAGCAAAACACGATAAATCAAAAATGGTCTTAAAAATAAATCAATAACCAATGGGAAGAATAATTATAATTTTACTGTTAATATCTACAGTAACAACAAAAGCACAAAATTTTAAATTCGGAAAAGTTAGTAAAGAAGAGGTTGAAGAAAAACAACATCCTTTAGAGCCAGAAGCAAACGCAGCTGTACTATATAAAAGTGAGGAAATTAATTTTGATTTTAGTACAATAGAAGGCTTCGAGCAAACAAGAAAAGTACACGAAAGGATTAAAATTTACAATAAAGAAGGTTATGATTATGCAACTAAAAAGTTGAAACTATACAATGAAAATGTCTCAACAAGAGAGAGAGTTATAGGAATTAAAGGCTATACTTATGCTTTAAAAAATGGAAAAGTAGAAAAAATAAAACTTAGAAAAGAAAATATTTTTGAAAACGAAAACAATGAATTTTGGGCAACCAAATCTTTTACAATGCCAAGTATAGAAGAAGGTTGTGTAATTGAATTTGAGTATATTCTTAAAACTCCATTTATGAGTATAGATGATGTTATTGTACAATATGATATTCCAATAAATAAAATAGAAAGTAGAATAGCAATACCAGAGTATTTTAACTACAATAAATACCCAAATCTTAAAGCAAAAATTCAACCAGAACTATCAGAAACAAAAAAAGTAAGAAGAGAGCAATTTGATGCTAAATCTCAAGGATTAGAGTTTGATGAAAACATCATCAATATCAATATGGATAATGTAGCTTCGTTAAAAGATGAACCATATGTTGATAATTTAGATAATTATAGAGGTAAATTAGCATTAGAGTATGCTTTTTATAGAGCTCCAAACGGAAAAGTTACATCATATTCTACCACTTGGGACAAAATCACAAAAAACATAAATAAAAGCGAAAGCTTTGGAGAGCAAATAGAAAAATCAAGTTACTACGAAGAAGATTTAGCAAAAGTGCTTAAAGAAACTAATAGTGATGACGAAAAGATTCTTGCAATATTTGACTTAGTAAAATCCAAGGTAAAATGGAATGACTTTATAGGATATAAAACCAATGACGGTGTAAAAAAAGCTTACAAAGAAGGAGTAGGTAATGTTGCAGAGATAAACCTTATTTTAGTATCAATGCTTAAAAAAGCAGGAATAAAAGCAAATCCTGTATTAATAAGTACAAGAGACAATGGAGTGCCTCTTTTTCCAACAAGAAGTGGATTTAACTATGTAGTCTGTGCAGTAGAAAAAGAACAAGGTTTAATCTATTTAGACGCTACACAAAAAAACGCAAACATAAATATTCTTCCTACAAGAGCTATTAATTGGTTAGGTAGAATTGTAAGAGAAGACAATACTTCAGATTGGGTACAATTGTCTCCAAAAAAAACATCTAAAGAAATAATTTCATTAAACTTAGATCTAAATGAAGATTTAACCGAAACAGGTAAACTAAGAAAAAGACTAACCGATTATTATGCTTTTAATTATAGGGATGATAATAGAGGTAAAGCAAAAGAATCTATAATTCAAGATTTAGAAAATGATAATTCAGGGTTAATAATTAATGAGATTAATCATAAAGATTTAGATAATACATACAAGCCAATAACCTATGATTATGATTTTACTTATGAAGGCGCAGCAGAAGAAATTGCAGGTATGATCTATTTGTCTCCTTTAGCATTTTTAATTTCAGAAGAAAATCCATTTGTACAAGAACAAAGAAATTATCCTATAGATTTTGTAGCACCATTATCAAGTAAATATATTGTAAATATTAACCTGCCAGAAGGCTATGTGGTAGATGCTTTACCAGAAAGTGCATCAGTTAAGTTTAATGCTAATGCAGCTAGCTTTACTTACATAGCAAAACAGGTAGGTAATAAAATTCAGATTATGGTAGATACAGAGATAAATCAAACTTTAATTACTCCAGATCAATATTTAGATTTTAAAAAATTCTATCAATTTCTAAAAGACAAAGAGTCAGAAAAAGTTGTTCTTAAAAAAGCTTAAACAAAAATTTATTCAAACATTCTAATCATATTTTAAAAGTATTGTAGCTTTTGAAAATACAATAATTATCTTTGAAGTGTTTAATCAACATTTCAAAGGTAATTAGTAATGAATATCAAAAACGCACAGCAAGAAGTAGATAATTGGATTAAAAACCATGGAGTAAGATATTTTAACGAGCTTACTAATATGGCGCAACTTACAGAAGAAGTAGGTGAAGTAGCACGTATTATTGCAAGACGTTACGGAGAACAAAGTGAAAAAGAAAGCGATAAAAATAAAGATTTAGGTGAAGAGTTGGCAGATGTTATGTTTGTAGTTTTATGTTTAGCTAATCAAACAGGAGTAGACTTGCAAGACGCTTTTGATAAAAAGCTAGATTTAAAAACAAAACGCGATCACGATAGGCATCATAATAACGAAAAACTTAAGTAAATATCATAAATAAATGAATTTACAACTCTATAAATCTACCATAAAAAGCAACAAGCAAATAGCTATAACAGGCTCAAAAAGTGAATCAAATAGACTGTTGCTTTTACAAGCGTTATATCCAAGTGTTAACATTGAAAATCTGTCAAATTCAGATGATAGTCAATTAATGCAAAAGGCATTAACTTCAACTGATAAAATTATAGATATACATCACGCTGGTACAGCAATGCGTTTTTTAACAGCATTCTATTCTACTCAAAAAAATAGAGAAGTAGAATTAACTGGATCTAAACGTATGAAAGAGCGACCAATAGCCATATTAGTTGATGCTTTAAGGCAAATTGGTGCAGATATTTCGTATAAAGAAAACGAAGGTTTTCCACCATTGATCATAAAAGGTAAACAACTAACGGATCATGAAGTTACTTTAAAAGCCAATGTTAGTAGTCAATATATTTCGGCATTATTGTTAATTGCTCCTCAATTAGAAAACGGACTAAAGTTAACTTTAGAAGGAACAATTACATCCATTCCATATATAAAAATGACGCTTAATTTATTATCACAAATAGGCGTAGAATCTTCTTTCAAAGATAATGTAATTACAGTAAAACCATTACTAAATATAAAAGAAAACAAAAATTTGGTAGTAGAGTCCGATTGGTCTTCTGCATCTTATTTTTATAGTATTATAGCACTTTCAGATATAGGTGCTAATGTTACTATTTCATCTTATAAAAAGGAAAGTTTGCAAGGCGATTCTGTTTTAGCACAGATTTATAAAGCGTTTGGAGTTTCGACTGAGTTTAATAATAACTCCGTAACAATTTCAAAAATTTCCGAAGCAAAATCAATTAAAGAGTTAAACTTACAAGAAGCGCCAGACATAGCTCAAACTATTGCAGTAACAGCATTTGGGTTAGGCTTGTCTTGTTATTTAACAGGTTTACACACTTTAAAAATAAAGGAAACAGATAGATTAGTGGCTTTAAAAACCGAAATCGAAAAACTTGGAGGAAGTGTCGCTATTACAAATGATAGCTTAAATCTAGAAGCTTCAAATTCAATTTTAAAAAATATCGAAATAGATACCTATAATGACCACAGAATGGCTATGGCATTTGCACCATTAGTGCTAAAAACAGATATTATAATTAAAGATTACAAAGTTGTTTCTAAGTCATATCCAACATTTTGGGAAGATTTAAAAACTTTAGGGTTTAATTTAGCTCTGTAAACCCTTGTTATAGTTGAACAAAAAATAATAATTGCTCATTTACTTGACAACGCCTAGTTTCAGATTGTATATTTGCAACTTGTAAATAAAATAAAGCAACTAGATGAAATTATCACATTTTAACTTTGACTTACCAGAAGAACTTTTAGCAGAATATCCAGCAGAAAATAGAGACGAGTCTCGTTTAATGGTATTGCACAGAGATACTCAAAAAATCGAACACAAAATGTTTAAAGACTTAATCGATTATTTTGATGAAAAAGACGTGATGATTCTTAATAATACCAAAGTCTTTCCTGCACGTTTATTTGGTAACAAAGAAAAAACAGGAGCACGTATAGAAGTATTTTTATTAAGAGAATTAAACGAAGAACAACGTCTTTGGGATGTGTTAGTAGATCCAGCGCGTAAGATTCGTATTGGTAATAAATTGTACTTTGGAGAAGATGAGTCTTTGGTTGCAGAGGTAATAGATAACACAACATCTCGTGGTCGTACACTACGTTTTCTTTACGATGGATCTTACCAAGAGTTTCGTAGAAAATTAAATGAGTTAGGAGAAACACCATTACCAAAATATATTAAAAGAGAAGTAGAGCCAGAAGATGAAGAGCGTTACCAAACCATTTTTGCAAAAGAAGAAGGCGCAGTAGCAGCACCAACAGCAGGATTACACTTCTCAAAACATTTATTAAAACGTTTAGAAATTAAAGGTGTAGACTTTGCAGAAGTAACATTACACGTTGGTTTAGGTACTTTTAACCCAGTAGAAGTAGAAGACCTTTCTAAGCATAAAATGGATAGCGAAGAGCTAAAAATAGGACCAGAAGCAGTAAGAATTATCAATAATGCAAAAGCCGAAAAACGTCGTGTATGTGCAGTTGGTACTACAGCAATGCGTGCTATAGAAAGCTCTGTGTCTTCTAGCGGAACTTTAAATGAGATTGAAGGCTGGACCAACAAATTTATTTTCCCACCATACGATTTTAGTATTGCTAATTCAATGATTACAAACTTCCATACACCAAAATCTACATTATTAATGATGATTTCTGCATTTGCAGGACACGATTTTGTTAAGCATGCTTACGAAGAAGCAGTGAAAGAAAAATACAAGTTTTACAGTTATGGTGACGCCATGTTAATCCTGTAAAAGAAAAACAAATACAAATTAACCTCTTTTTATGTCAATAAGAAGAGGTTTTTTTATGGCATTACCCTAAAGGGTCGCGTTTTCGGCAGTCGCTTTTTTGTGTTGCATATACGCAACAACACAAAAAGAGCTTCAACAAAGCCTTAACCGCTAATGCGCCAGCCAAGGACTATTACATTAAATAAATCAATCACTTACACAAAGGATAAATCATAATTTGTAGCTTTGCAAAATCTATGGAAACAAAGAAAAAAGACATACGCGCATTAACCAAAGACCAATTAAGAGATTTTTTTGTGTCTCAAGGCGACAAAGCCTTTAGAGGTAATCAAGTATATGAATGGTTATGGAGTAAAAGCGTTCATACTTTTGAAGATATGACCAATATCTCAAAAGAAACACGTCAAATGCTAGAAGACAACTTTGTAATTAATCATATACAAGTAGATACTTTACAGCGTAGTAGTGATGGTACAGTAAAAAATGCTGTAAAACTACATGATGGTTTGGTGGTCGAGTCGGTTTTAATACCAACCAGTACACGTACAACAGCATGTGTTTCTAGTCAAGTAGGTTGTAGTTTAGATTGTAAGTTTTGTGCAACAGCACGATTAAAACGTATGCGAAATCTTAATCCAGACGAAATTTATGACCAAGTCGTAGCGATAGATAGAGAAAGTAGGTTGTACCATGATAGACCTTTAAGTAATATTGTTTTTATGGGAATGGGAGAGCCATTAATGAACTATAACAATGTATTAAAGGCAATAGATAAAATTACATCGCCAGAAGGTTTAGGGATGTCTCCAAAACGTATTGTGGTGTCAACTTCAGGAGTACCAAAAATGATTAAAAAAATGGCAGACGATGAGGTTAAATTTAAATTAGCAGTGTCATTACACTCTGCAATAGATGAGGTAAGAACATCTATAATGCCTTTTAACGCAACATTTCCTTTATCAGATTTAAGAGAGGCTTTAGAATATTGGTATGCTAAAACAAAAAATAGGATAACTTATGAATATGTAGTATGGAAAGGCATAAACGATAAACGTAAAGATGTAGATGCATTAGTTAAGTTTTGCAAATTTGCACCAAGTAAAGTTAACTTAATCGAATATAATCCAATTGATGATGGCGAGTTTCAGCAAGCAAACACAGAAGCTATAGATATGTATCAAAATATATTAGAAGCTAATAATATAACGGTAACAGTTAGGCGAAGTAGAGGTAAAGATATTGATGCTGCTTGTGGTCAATTAGCTAATAAAAGCAAATAAAAAAAGCGATTTCAATTATTTTGAAATCGCTTTTTAAATATAATTAAGTGTAATTATTCTTTTATAAATTTAAAAGTTTCTTTCCTTTCTTCAGTTGTAATAGTCATAAAATAAATAC
>Ga0105235_100154_pt1 | contig 27970 bp, 22 predicted proteins | sample Virmet3819_2500_FD_90059 | JGI IMG/M metagenome (GOLD analysis project Ga0105235, IMG submission 90059) | Marine viral communities from the Southern Atlantic ocean transect to study dissolved organic matter and carbon cycling - metaG 3819_2500 | ecosystem: Environmental > Aquatic > Marine >... | reverse complement strand
AACTATGACTTCTATTTTAGATCACATTACCGAAATAATTTTATTACTTTTTTTAGCCATCACTTTTTTACAATCTGGATTAGATAAAATTTTGGATTGGAAAGGAAATATTGGATGGTTAAAAGAACATTTTTCTAAAACTTTTATGGGGAAGATAGTAGAAATAAATGTTGCTATTATCCTAATAATAGAGGTTATTGCAGGGATTTTGGCTGTTTTAGGTATATACCAACTTGTAGTTAATGATAACTCTACTTTAGGATTTTATGCTGCTATTTTAAGCGCTATTACATTACTTTTATTATTGTTTGGGCAACGTGTAGCTAAAGATTATGACGGAGCAAGAACTATTGTTATCTATTTAATTCCTACTCTTTTTGCTTTGTATTTAATGCAATAGATTAAAAGTCTGTCATATTTACCTTAAATACCCAGTTATCCTTAAAAAGATTTTGTCCTAAATACGATTTATGTTGCATGTAAGCATCATAAAAGTTTTCTGTATGAAAGATATAAACATAGTAAAGTTTATTTTTTTCATCTATTAAAAAGTCGCTATTATATCCTTTTTCTTTTAAGTCTTTTTGCCAATTAAAAGCATTTTGAGGTGAAGAAAAAAACTTTGTAATAACGTAATATCCTTTTTTAGCACCTTCAATCTCTGCAGCATTTTTTTCTAAGACAAGTTTAAATTGCTGGGTTTCTAGAGGTTTTTCTTTAATCTTTAAGGCTTCTACATATGTTGAAGAACTTATAATAACATTACTTTGTTTAATTTGTTGTTGCTGATAACCTGATGTGACAACTTTTGGGCTTAATGAATTTTTATCTTCTTGTTCTTGGATAACTTCTGGTTTTTTAAGCACAACTTTTTCTGCTTTAATTTCATTATTTACAACTGTTGATTTAATCTTTGTTTTTGCATTAATTTCTATTTTTTCTTCAACAACTTTTGGCTTTACTTCTTCTTTTGTAGTAGATTTTATAACCGTAGCTTTTTCGGGTAAATTTGCTTCAATTTCATTAAAAAAAGATTTACTTATTTCGGTTTCAAAAGCAGTAAAAAACAAATAAAACCGGTCTTTTTTTGTATTAAAAAGTAATTCTACATTATCGGTATTATTATCTATTACTATTTCTTTATTTTTTGGTACTTCTAGACGTGTAATATCAAAACCTAAAGTATTTTTACTGTCCGGAAAACGCTTAATATTACTATCTATACTGCTATTAAAAAAGTTTTTTTCTTGTCTGTTTATTGTACTTAATCGTATTGCTGTTTTAAGATTAGGATTTGCTATTATACACTCGTCTTCAGTAATATCTGCATCACCTTCTAACGTTGCTAAAGTTAGATTTGTATTTATTTCTCCTTGTTCTGGCGATTTAAAATCTTTCAAATTTATAACAACAGGCTCTGTACCAACATGAGCAAAACCATTAAATGTTGTGATGTATTTTGGTTGTTCGGTTGGTGCTTCATAAACAATATAAAGCATCCAACCTGCTGAGCTTCCACCAGCAACAAAACCTTCTGTAGCGTGAATGTTTGCAACTGTAATTTCGCCATTTTTTTCTTCGGCATTTTGTAATAAACTAGTTACATCTACATAACAAGCGTAAGGAGAATTAAGATGAAAACCGCTTTTTTTATAGCCATCAAATATAACTGTTCCTGTTATGGTTTGATAAGATTGGTTTGGCAGTTTTAATTTAATATTTCTTATTAAAGAACGGTTTTTCTGTCTTTTTCCAGAGAAGAAATGTTGTCCGTTTTGAGACCGTCTTTCTCCCTTAATATAACTATACGTTGCCGTCCAATAAAGCGCTGCATAAACTATATTATTTTGATTTTCAGGTAGTTGAATATAAGAAGAACTAGAATTAAATGTAGAATCATCATTATCAACATCTACAAATGTCATTGGTATATCATCGTTAGCAATTGATGATTCATTAAATGGTGTGGTTTTTTCTTTACTTAAACTATTATTACCAATAACCATTGCATCTCCATATACATAAAACGATTTTTCCGTTTTAAATGAAGTTGCAACTTGGGCGTTAATTTGATAAAAAAAAGTAAAGAAAATGATTAAATGCGTTAGCAATTTTCTCATAGTCTTTTATAAATGATTAATAGCACGATAAATATAATTAAAACTATGAAAACAACTGATAAATAACAGTTTATAAATAAAAAAAAGCGTTAAACCGAAGTCTAATGCTTTTTTTATAAGTAAATATCTAATTACTTTTTGTAATTATTATCTAAGTCTTTTATAATTGTTTCTGTAAGGTCATATTCATCTTTTGCATACATAACGCTTGGAGAAGACTCTACAGTACCTAAAATAACATCAAAACCATTTGTTTTACCGTATTTTTTAACATAATCCTTAACCTTAGTAATTAAAGAATCCATTTCTTCTTGGTAAGGTTTAGATATTTGTTGTTGCTCCATTTGAAATTGTTGTTGCAACATTTGCTGTTTTTGACCAAGCTCTTCATATTTAGCTTGAGCTTTAGATTGACTCATTTTTTGAGCTTCCATCTGGAATTTTTGAGCTTCCATTTGAAAAGCTCTTCCTATACTATCCTTTTTAGCATTAAAAGCATTAAGCTTTGTTTCGTATTTTTTTTCTAAATCAACTTTCTCTTGCATTTCGTTAATTACTTTTCCGTTGTCAACATATCCTATTTTCTGTTTTTGACAAGAAGTAATAAAAATTGCAATAGATAAAACCGCTAATATTTTTTTCATCTTAATTTTTGTTTTAATGAATTTTCGCAAATGTATAAAAATTAAAAAGTGATAAACACATTTTATGTAAATATTGTACTAATAAGTAAAATCTATTTTAATTTAATTTTAAAATAATTATTAACTATGAAAAACAACTTCAAATAAAGCGATTTAAGACACTTTCTAAAAAAGGTAAGGTTATCTGTTGTTTAAGACTAAAAATTAACCTTATGCTTTTTTAAAATAAGTTTTAACTGTTTTTAAGCACATAAATTAGCGAAGAATACTCTCTAGTACGACTTGCATTTAAATTAGATCGTAATCCGTTATAAAAACCTTTAAAAATATTTTTACGTCCAGATTTATATTGTTCAGAAAGTAAGCTAACATAAAATGCATCAAAAAGCATTGGTTTAAGTTGTTCTATTTCCATATCAATAGAAGCGAATAATTTTGATATTGAATTTTGATCAAAATGCCATAAATGTCTTGGCACATCATAAGCTGCCCAAAACTGATTATAATAGCTTGCATCAAAACTTTTATAATTTGGTACAGCTACCACTAACCTACCTTTAGGTTTTAAAAGTTTTTTTAATATTGAAATTTGATATTCTAAATCTGGAAGATGTTCTAAAACATGCCAAAGTGTAATTACATCAAAACTATTAGATTCAAAATTATTTAACTGTTCGATATCAAAAACTGCGTTTTCTGTTTTTTGATTTGCTATTGTTCTTGCTTCTGCATTTGGTTCGATTCCAGAAACTATCCAATTATTGTCTTTAGCTGTTTTTAAAAAATCTCCTGTACCGCAACCTACATCTAAAAGTGTTTTTGTTTCGGTTTTAAAACCATTGATTAGTTTTAGTTTTTGCTTTAAAGAAAAACGTCTAACTAAATGATATGCTTTTTCAAACCAATTTCGTTTTGCATCTGTGTGAGAAATGTAATCTTCCGTTTTATAATATTCTGAAAGTTGATTAGTTTTTGGTTGAGGAAAAGTCTCTAAAAAACCATATTTTTCATTCTCCTTTAATTGAAACATTTCACCAGAAACGGAATGGTCTTTTATATATAATTGTGTTTGTTCTTTAGTCATAAATTAAAATCTAATCAAAAAAATGGAAGAATTGAAACTGAAAAAAATAAACGTTCCACGTGGAACGTTTAAAATTTATCGCCCTAAATACACCAATAAAACAGAAATATCTGCTGGAGAAACACCACTTACTCTTGATGCTTGAGATATGGTTACAGGTTGAATTTTATTTAATTTTTCCCTTGCTTCCATACTCATAGATTTTAGTTTTGAGTAATCAAAATTATCTGGTATTCTGATATTTTCTAGACGCGTTAGTTTATCTGCGTTATTTTTTTCTTTAGCTATATATCCTGAATATTTTACTTGTATTTCGGTCTGTTCTATAATCTCATTATCTAGATTATGTTCTTCGATGTAATTTGAAACAGACTCGATTTTTTTCATGTCTTCAATATCAATATTTGGTCTAGCAAAAATCTTAAACATCTTATCTTGCTGTTTCATTAATGAAGAATTTTTAGACTCTAAAATAGGATTTATTTCTCCTGTAGTCACACTAGTATTTTGAAAAAACTCTACAAACTTTTCTGCTTGTTCGTGTTTTTCTTCCATACGTTTCAAACGTTTTTCAGATGCTAAACCAAGCTCATATCCTTTTGGTGTTAATCTTAAATCGGCATTGTCTTGACGTAATAATGTTCTATATTCTGCTCGAGAAGTAAACATACGATACGGCTCTTTTGTACCTTTTGTAATTAAATCGTCTATTAAAACACCTATGTAAGCTTCGTCTCTTTTTAAGATAAACTCATCTCTTTCTTGAACTTTTAAAGCTGCATTGATACCCGCCATTAAACCTTGAGATGCTGCTTCTTCATAACCAGTTGTTCCGTTAATTTGACCTGCAAAATATAACCCTTCTACTAACTTAGTTTCTAAAGTATGCTTTAATTGTGTAGGCGGAAAATAATCATATTCTATAGCATAACCAGGTCTAAAAAATTTCACATTTTCAAAACCTTCAACAGAACGCAAAGCATTAAATTGAACATCTTCTGGTAATGAAGTTGAAAAGCCATTTATATAATATTCGACTGTATTCCAACCTTCAGGTTCTACAAATAATTGATGTCTATCTTTATCTGCAAAACGGTTAATTTTATCTTCTATTGAAGGACAATATCTAGGACCTAAACTTTTTATACGACCATTAAACATTGGTGAACGATCAAAACCATCTCTTAATAAATCATGTACTTTTTCACTTGTATAAGCAAGATGACAACTACGTTGTTGCGTTAGTGGTTTTGTAATATCTAAATAAGAAAATTTATCAGGATTTTCATCACCAGGTTGTTCTACCATTTTAGAAAAATCTAAAGATCGTCCATCAACTCTTGGAGGCGTTCCGGTTTTCATTCTACCAGATTCAAAACCTAAATCAACTAATTGTTCTGTAATACCTGTTGCTGCTTTTTCTCCTGCTCTTCCTCCACCAAAATTTTTATCACCAATATGTATTAAGCCATTTAAAAATGTTCCGTTAGTTAGTACAACAGTCTTTGCTTTTATTTCAATTCCAAGCGACGTAACTACACCTTCAACTTTTCCATTGTTTACTAAAAGACCTCTAACCATTTCTTGATAAAAATCTAAGTTTGGTGTGTTTTCTAACATCAATCTCCAGTCTTCTGCAAAGCGCATACGATCGCTTTGCACCCTTGGACTCCACATTGCAGGACCCTTAGATTTGTTCAACATTTTAAATTGAATCGCAGACGTATCACTTACAATACCAGAATAGCCACCAAGCGCATCAATCTCTCTTACAATTTGCCCTTTTGCAATTCCTCCCATAGCAGGATTACAAGACATTTGAGCAATGTTTTGTAAATTCATAGTTACTAATAAGGTTTTACTACCCATATTGGCAGCTGCAGCTGCAGCTTCGCTACCAGCATGTCCTGCGCCAACAACTATTACATCGTAAACTTCGTTAAACATATTATTTTGATTGTTCCACGTGGAACGTTTTTAAAATTCGACTTAAATTTGGCGTGCAAATATACAACAAACTATGACATTTCTTTTAATATCAAAAGCGCTTCGTCTTCTTTATCTCGCATTAGTTTAGCATCGTCTTCGGTCTTATCTTTAAAACCACAATAGTGCAAAATACCGTGTATGAGTACACGATGTAGTTCTGTATTAAAATCTACATCAAAATCTTTAGCGTTATCTTCTACCCTTTCAACAGAAATAAAAATATCTCCAGAAATAGTTGTTCCAATTGAATAATCAAAACTTATGATATCTGTCAAGGTATCGTGATTTAAATATTGAACATTTAATCGATGCAAATATTCATCATCACAAAACACATAACTAATCTCTTCTTGTTTGCAATTGTGATGTGCTATAATTTTTGTTATCCAATTAGAAATTTTAGCTTCATTTGAAAGCTTAAAATCGGTTTCGTAATTAAAACTAATCATTTTTTTGTTTGAAATATTCTTGTACTTTTTGCTTATAAATTTGCTGCAAAGGTAAGCTTTGTTTATTCAATATTTCGGTAGTATTAAAATATTGTTTTGCTTTGTCTATCTGATTGTTAGTTGTATTAGAAAATGTTTTGGTATTGGTTTGAGATTCTCGTTTTGAATCTTGTCCTTGTTGAAAAGTGGCGTTTTCTAACTTTAGTAATTGATGTTTTAATTCCATCATTTTAGTTAAAGTTTCATTATTAAAACCTTCGTTGATTAATTTTAATTCTACATCTTCCATATCGTTTAAAAGTTTTTTGGCATCACCATTTCCTCTTAAACCTTCTTTCTCTAAACGCTGTTCTAGTTGTTGACGTAATAATTGTTGTTCTTGATAGATTTTAAATAATTCGGCATTCATTTGCTCATTAAAATCACCATCGCCTTGTTGACTTCCACCTTGTCCTTGTCCATCACCATCTTTACCGCCTTCTTTACCGTTTTTACCTTTTTCTCCTTTGTTTCCTTTATCTCCTTCTTTACCTTGTTTACCTTCATTATCTCCTTTCTGATCACCTTCATTTTTTCCATCTTTGCCAGACTTTTGTTCGCCTTGCTGACCTTGTTGTCCGTCTTTCCCTTTTTCGCCTTTTTTCATTGCTTCTTCCATTTTTTTAGCCAATTCTTCTTGACTTATTATAATATCTGGAAGTGGCATATCGCCTTCTCCTTGTCCTGGAGATGGCATACCCATTTGGTTTTGCATATTATCTAAAGCAGCACTTAAAAAATTAGCTAGATTATTAGCAGACGTTAACGCATATTGTTGTGAAGATACACCTTGATATAATTGATTTTCTGATAATTGATCTAATGCTTTATCAATATTAAAATACACATCATTAATTTCTTTATTAATTTGTTCTGAGAATTGTGGTTGTCTTAAAGAGATTGCAAATAAACTATCGTCTACGTGCTCAAAATGTGTACGTAAATCGTATTGCTTTTTTAAGTACTTAGCATATTCGTTATGGTTGACTTCTATACTTTTAAACTTGTTCATTAAGTCTTCTTCATCAAAAGAAAATACAACTAAATTATCAATGATTTGTCTAAGCATTTCTATATCTTCTTGCAATTGTTTTTTACTACCTGAAGACATTTGCATTTGCATACTCATACTCATTTGTTTCATTTTTTGAGCTGCATTTTTTTGATTTTGCTTTGCAGAATTTTGTTTATCCTGTTTTTGTTTTTGGTCTGTAGATTGTTCTTTTTTTTCTAAATCTTGACTTGCTTTTTGTTGATCTTCTTTAATGTTTTCCTCTGTATTTTTATTACGAGGTATATCCATTGGGGATTTTAAATCGTCATTTTCTTTTTCTAAGTCTTCAAGTTGTTTCTGGATGTCTTCAAACTTTTTATTTAGTTCGTCTTGCTTCTCTTTGGTGTTTTTTTCGGGATCTTGATTAGCTAATTTGTCTTGTTCCTTAGCTAATTTATCTAAATCGTCACTAATTTTTTCCATCTTTTTAGACACGTAGTAACGTTTGGTCAATTCTAATAATTGCTCCATACTACGCTTTTGGTTTTTAGCTTGTTTAGCAAGATTATTTAATTTCTCAGTAAACTCTTCTTTTTGAAACTTTTCTTTAAGTTTCTCTAATTCTTCAAGTAGCTTTTCATCTTTTTTTAATTGCTCTTCATTCTCTTTTAAACGCTCTTGTAACTTTTCTTTAAATAGATCTTCTTTTGGATTTTCCTTTTGAAATTCTTCTAAATTATTTTGAAGCTTTTTGTTGAATTGCTTCATCATGTCTTCTTGTTGCTTCTGACGCTTCAAGAAATTTTGAAGTTTCTTCTTATCGTTATAATTTAGTTGAGCTTTCTCTTTTTGCGTTTTTGAAATCTCTTTAAGTTGTTGTTCTTGTTTTTCAAAATTTTCAAGAGATTTATTAAGATCTTTTATAGTTTCGTTTTGTTCGTTAAGCTGCTTTTGTTCTTCTTCGTCTTTAGTACGCTTTCTGTATGAGAACACAGAACTTTTTGTGCTTTTGTTTTTATTTACAGCATCGTTATCAAAAACTACAAAATACAGCTCGTAAGGTATACCGGCTTCTATATCTAAATTATTTGGGAATGCAGTTAAAAATTCATCAAAATTAGAAGATGAAATGGGTATGTTTTTTACAGTTTTATTCATTTCACTTTCTGAAGGATAATAGACTAACTGTAATTTAGATAAACCATAATCGTCACTTACTTGACCTTTAAAATACAAGGTTTGTTGGTCTAAGCTATCTGTTTTAGATTCAATTTTAAGTTCTGGATATTGATCTTTGATAACCGAAATACTATACGCTAAATTCTCGTAATTTTTAAGGTTTTTATTACTTGTGCTAATGTTATAGTCTAAATTATTATAAACGCGTTTAGAGGCTTTAAAAACACCGTTTTCTTCTTTGGTAAACGCTAAAGTATCTTTACTAATTAAATCTACTTGATCGGTTGCTTTTGTGTTAAGTTGCCACGTAATTTGTGTGCCTTGTGGTACAACTGCATTACCAATGCCTTTTAAAACTTCGTTACGTTTATTGGTATAGTTTGGATAGTTTAAAACCATCTGAAAATTTAACAACGTTGGCACTTCTACAACATGTAACGTATATGGTTTTGAGTTAACACCATTAGCAGATAAATTAAAAGTAATGTCTTGTTTTGGCTGCTCAAAAACATACTCAAAAGTACCTGGTTGACGTTGTTGCAAAAAGTATGACTGATCGTTAAAATTGATTTGTGCATCTTCCGGAACAACATCTCCTTCGGTTTGTACAAATAACCTGAAGGTTTTGTTTTCTTCGGTTTGCAAGCTTTCATTTATAACAAAAAAACTGAAAGGTGCTGGCGGCTCATAAGCAGTTTGATAATTAACTACTCTTTTATAACTATCTGTAAACCAATTAGTTTTACCTAAAACAAAGCTTAATAATAAAATAGCAATTGGAATAACGGCATATTTTAAATATTTAGTGTTGTGTTTAAAATTAATCGCAAAATTGAAAGGAATTGGGCTTAATTCTTCAGCTTTTTGATCAATGCTTGCTAGAAGTAATTCGCTGTTATCGTTAGTTTCTTTTAGTTGAAGTACATTAAGTAACTTATCATTAACTTCAGGAAAATGATTACCAATAATCGCCGATGCTTGTTTATAATTAATTCCTTTTTGTAGTTTAAATAACTTGGCTAAAGGCAATGCAATAAATTTGATAAATAAGCCAACTTCAACAGTAATAAACAACCAAAATAAAATTGTTCGTAAACCAGAATTTAACCACAGAAAATATTCAATTAGTAACGTAATAATAAGATATAACAAGCCAATACTAAAAAACAAGATAGCACCTTTAATCAACTCATTAGTGTAATATTTTCTAATAAACTGTTCTAATTTGGTTTGTATGATATTGAAGTTATTCAAAGCCATTTTTTTATTTAACTTACTAAAATACAGTTTTTATTTTTTTATGTCTGTTAAAGGCGCTTAAAACTTGTTTTAAAATAGTTCTTTGTGTTTCTTCTACTCTATTCTATCTTTGCACTTTCAAACCAAAAGAAATGTCAAAACAAGTTAGAGTGCGTTTTGCACCAAGTCCTACAGGACCTTTACATATTGGCGGCGTACGTACCGCATTATTTAATTATTTATTTGCAAAAAAACACAACGGTACTTTTGTGCTACGTATAGAAGATACAGACCAAAACCGTTATGTAGAAGGTGCAGAACAATACATTATAGATAGTTTAAATTGGTGTAATATTCCTTTTGACGAAGGTCCAAATAAAAATGAAAAATTTGGTCCATACAGACAAAGCGAACGTAAAGACTTATACAAACAATATGCTGATCAATTAATAAAAAGTGGTCATGCTTACTATGCATTTGATACTGCAGAAGCACTTGATGCACATAGAAAAGACCATGAAGCTAAAGGAAAAACGTTTATCTACAATTGGCATAACAGAGAAAAATTAAGTAATTCTTTATCGCTTAGCGCGGAAGACGTGCAAGCTAAATTAGATGCTGGTGAAGATTATGTAATTAGATTTAAAAGTCCGCAAGATCAAACACTTCATCTTAAAGATATTATTCGTGGTGATATAAAAATTGATACCAACATTTTAGATGATAAAGTATTGTTTAAAGCAGACGGAATGCCAACCTATCACCTAGCTAATATTGTTGATGACCATTTAATGGAAATTACGCACGTTATTAGAGGTGAAGAATGGCTACCAAGTCTTGCTTTACATTACCAATTATACGATGCGTTTGGTTGGGAAGCACCAGAATTTGCTCATTTACCGTTAATCCTAAAACCAACAGGAAAAGGAAAATTAAGCAAACGTGATGGTGATAAATTAGGATTTCCAGTATTTCCTTTAGAATATACGTCTCCAGAAGGTGATGTATCCAGAGGTTATAAAGAAGATGGATATTTTGCTGAAGCTGTTGTTAACTTTTTAGCCTTTTTAGGATGGAATCCTGGAACAGAACAAGAAATTTTTAGTTTAGAAGAACTTATAGAAGCGTTTGATTTATCTAAAGTAAATAAAGCTGGAGCACGTTTTGATCCAGATAAAATTAAGTGGTTTAATCACCATTACATGCAAGAGCAAAGTAACGATGATTTAGCTGAAGCGTTTAAACAAAACCATGAAGTATTAAAATACATAGATGTTAATTACATATCAATGGTTGTTGGATTAATTAAAGAACGTGCCACGTTTGTAAACGACTTTTGGGATTTAAGTAATTTCTTCTTTGTAGCTCCAACAGAATATGATGAAAAAGCTTTTAAAAAAGCTATTAAAGACGATACAAAATCTATAATGACAGACGTAAAATCTATCATAAATAACATTGAAAATTTTGAAGTAGAAACACTTCAAAACGATGTAAAAGGTTGGATTACGTCTAACGACATTGGTTTTGGTAAAGTGATGATGCCACTACGATTAGCCTTAGTTGGTGCGTTACAAGGACCAGATGTTTTTGACATCATGTACATGATTGGTAAAAACGAAACTGTTAAACGTATTGATAGTTTAATTGAAAAAATAGGTTAAAATATTAATCAAACCCTTTGTACATTTTGATTTCAATTTTATAACTAAACGTCAGTTCGAGTGATTTTGAGGAACGAAAAATTGTATCGAGAACTTGTTTGAATTAAAAAATTCTATTCTCGATACTGATTTTACTCATTTTCAATCGTAAAATCAACTCGAATTGACGAATTTTATTATGATTCACAATAGATTAATCAACTATAAATAAAAAAGCCTCTATTATTTAGAGGCTTTTTTTATTAATTTATTTGGTATAAATTTTAAAACGTTATCAATAAAGCTATGGTTAACATACTTTGATTTCCTTTAAATTTTTTATTAGTAAAAGTAGCAGCTTCAGAATCATTTAAATCACCAAGTATATTAGTAAAACCATAGATATATTGTCCTCTAACTTTAAAGTTTTCAAAACCTGCGGTTAATCCAATAGCGCCATTCACATTAAAATTAGTAATATCTACAAAATCTTTAGCCAGTAAACTATCAAACTCTGCTATAATCCATTCTTCTTGACCTTCATCATCAAATTCTAAATCACTATTGTACTGTAAAACTGGTCCAAAATCTAAAGTTAAATATGGTCCTGCTAATTTAGCATGCATTAAAAAAGCCACTTGAGCAGTTAAAATTTTGTAATCTATAGGCTCAAAATTGCTGCTTAAAGCAGATGCAAATCCGTTTACACTCATCTTATTTTCAGATAATTGCATACCATAACTTACGTTGTACCATTTATGAGGAATATCTACCGTTGCAGACATATGTATTAACCAACCTGTATCGCTTTTGGTTTCAAAATTATCGGTAATAATATCAAATTGAGTCAATCCACCACCAATAGCAAATCCATTTTTTATGTTGTAATTTTTACGTTGTGCGTAATTTATTGTAACAAAACCTATACAAAATGCTACTAATAAGATGAAGTTATTTGTTTTCATGTTGAAATTATTCAATTTGTGAGCAAATATAACGTAATTTAGTAATCGACAATTTTTAATCAAAAACCATTACCAATGAATTTAACACTAATACCTTTTATAGTCTTAGGACTTATTGTTTTAATATCAGCATTTTTTGTTGTCAAACAACAAACTGCTGTAATTATAGAACGTTTCGGAAAATTTCATAGTATAAGACAATCTGGTCTTCACATAAAAATTCCTTTAATAGATAAAATTGCAGGACGCTTAAGTTTAAAAATTCAGCAATTAGATGTAATTATAGAAACTAAAACTTTAGACGATGTATTTGTTAGACTTAAAGTATCTGTACAATACCGTGTGTTAAGCCAAAAAGTGTACGATGCATTTTATAAGTTAGATTATCCGCACGAACAAATAACAAGTTATGTATTTGATGTAGTACGTGCAGAAGTACCTAAAATGAAATTAGACGACGTATTTGTTAAAAAAGATGATATTGCATTAGCGGTGAAAGCCGAATTAAATGATGCTATGTTAGAATATGGTTTTGATATTATTAAAACATTAGTTACAGACATTGATCCAGATGCACAAGTAAAAGCAGCAATGAACCGTATTAACGCTGCAGATAGAGAAAAAACTGCTGCTCAATTTGAAGGTGATGCGCAACGTATCTTAATTGTTGAAAAAGCTAAAGCTGAAGCTGAAAGTAAACGTTTACAAGGTCAAGGTATTGCAGATCAAAGACGCGAGATTGCTCGTGGATTAGAAGAGTCTGTAGAAGTTTTAAACCGTGTTGGAATTAATAGTCAAGAAGCTTCTGCTTTAATTGTTGTAACACAACATTATGATACGCTTCAATCTTTAGGTGAAGAAACTAATAGTAATCTAATCTTATTACCAAATGCGCCACAAGCTGGAAGTAATATGCTAAACGAAATGGTTGCAAGTTTTACCGCAAGTAACCAAATTGGTGAAGCTATGAAAGAAGCTAAACGTAAAAAAGAAGAAGAATAAAACTTACCTAATAAACACAAATAGCCTCTTAAAAGAGGCTTTTTTTATTTATTTTCTTTTTCATAATTATCTATCAAACTCTGTAAAGAATTTAGATAATCTTCTAAAGAAGATTTATCAATATGTGTTTCGTTATTATCCTTTGGTAATGTAATACGTTGCTCGTCTAAATATTTTTGTAACTCTGGATAATTATCTTCTATTTCTCTTGTTTTAGCTGTAATCTTACTTAATAATTCTTGTATTGCGTCCATTTTATTTTTGATTTAAGTTATACATTTAAAATAATTCAAATCACTTATAAATCAAAAGATTATATACTAAATGGTTGTTAAAATTTAGACATAAAAAAACCGCTAAGTTAGACTTAGCGGCTAATAAATCTATTGTTATTTTAAGCTAATTGTTGTGCTTCTTCAACTAACAACTTGTTTTTGTCTTCTAATGCTTTGTTGATAAACTCATTAATTGCTTCATTTTTTTCTAAGCCATTTTTAAGTAAAACACCTAGCGTAATCATAGTGATAATACGTGTACCGCTTTTCTTAACAGAAGTATTAAAAAGTGGCTCTACATCTTCATAAGATACGTCTTTGGCTAATTCTAAAATCTCTGCTTTTGCTTTTGCTCTGGCATCGTCTGGCATTCTATCGTACTTTTTACCAAAAGACTTTATTTGCTCTATTGCAGGACGATTATTGGTTTGCTTTTGAGACTGATTTGGATTTTGTTTTGGTGCTTGTTTTGCCCAACTATCACGTAAACCAACGGTTTTATTAAATACTAAAGCGTTAGATTTAGAATCGTCATCCACATTAAAATAGCCTAAACGTTGAAACTGAAACTGCTCTCCTACTTTAGCTTCTGTTAAACTTGGCTCTAAAAATGCATTAATAATGTTTAAAGAATTTGGATTTAAAAATTCCATAAAATCTTTACCATCATGACTGTCTGGAGCTTCGTCCATAAACAGTCTATCGTATTCTCTAACTTCAGCTTTTACAGCATGTTTTATAGAAACCCAATGTAGCGTTCCTTTAACTTTTTTAGAAGTATCTGTATCGTAGGTACAATGTACTTCGGTAATATTGCCTTCAGCATCTTTTACAACGCTTTCAGCTTTGATAATATATGCATTTTTTAAACGCACTTCGCCACCTAATTTCAATCTAAAAAACTTACTTCCAGCTTCTTCTTTAAAGTCTTCTTTTTCGATATAAATTTCTTTTGAAAAAGGTACTTTTCTAAATCCAGCACTCTCATCTTCTGGGTTATTTTCTGCTTCTAACCATTCTTCTTTATCATCTGGATAATTAGTAATGACCACTTTTAAAGGATCTAAAACCGCCATCACACGTGGTGCAGTTTTATTTAAATCCTCACGTACGCAGAATTCTAAAAGTGCCACATCAATCACGTTTTCACGCTTTGCAACACCAACTTTATCTATAAATTGTCTAATTGAATATGGTGTATAACCTCTACGACGTAAACCAGAAATGGTTGGCATACGCGGATCGTCCCAACCAGAAACTACCTTCTCTTCTACTAGTTTTAGCAACTTACGTTTACTCATAATGGTGTAAGACAGATTTAAACGCGCAAATTCGCGCTGTTTTGGCTGCATTGGATAGGTTTCCTTAGCGTAGTCATAAACTTGCTCTTTAAACCAATCGTAAAGCTCTCTATGCGGTTTAAATTCTAAAGAACATAAACTGTGTGAAATTTGCTCGATGTAATCACTTTCTCCATGCGTCCAATCGTACATTGGATAAATACACCAATCATTTGCTGTACGGTGATGATGTTTCTTTAAAATACGATACATAATAGGATCTCGCATTAACATATTAGGATGTTGCATGTCTATTTTTGCACGTAAAATATGTTCACCTTCATTGAATTCGCCATTTTTCATGCGTTCAAAAAGGTCTAAATTTTCTTCTACAGATCGGTTACGATAAGGACCATCTACTCCAGGTTGTGTTGGTGTTCCTTTCTGTTCTGCCATCGCTTCAGAAGATTGGCTATCTACATAAGCCTTTCCGTCTTTAATTAATTGTACAGCCCAATCGTATAACTGTTGAAAATAATCTGAAGAATACAGCTCGTTTTCCCATTGGTAACCTAACCAAGCCACATCATTTTTAATCGCATCTACATACTCTTGCTCTTCTTTTGCTGGGTTAGTATCGTCAAATCTAAGATTAACAGGCGCATTGTACTTTAATCCTAAACCAAAACTAATTCCAATAGCTTTGGTATGACCAATGTGCAAATAGCCATTAGGTTCTGGCGGAAAACGAAAACGTAATTTATCCTTAGCTAATCCATTAGCTAAATCTTCTTCTATAATATGCTCAATAAAATTGAGTGATTTTGTTTCTTCAGACATGTAATATTTGTTTATTTTTTAAGTGATTACAGCTATTAATCAGCTTTAATAATAAAACGTAAAATTAGTTATTTTTTAGTTGAAATGAATTGTTCTTGACTTTAAAAATAAAGCACATTTTATTTTTAGGTATTTTTGCTGAAATTTTAAGGAAAATGGGGAAAATTAAAGTTGAAAATATTCGTGTACACGCCAACCATGGTTGTTTAAAAGAAGAAACTGCTATTGGTAGTGATTATCGTGTAGATTTAGAAATTACAGCCAATTTACAACACAGTGCTAAGACAGATCAACTGAAAGATACGGTAGATTACGTGTTTTTAAATAGAATTATTTTTGAAGAAATGAAAGTACCAAGTGCACTTTTAGAGCATGTTGCGCGACGTATTTTAAACCGAATTTTTACTGAAGATCAAATGATTAAAAAAGCAACGGTAAGTGTTAGTAAAATAAATCCGCCAATTGGTGGCGATGTAGAGCAAGTAACAATTGTTATGAGTGACAAAAGAAAAAACTTCAAGAAATAGTGTAAAAAGTTTATTTTTTTTACATTTGCTGTCCTTATTTATCAATCTTAAATAAGATTCCTGTTTTCACAGGAAGTTAATGGCGTCTTGGCCGAGTGGCTAGGCAGAGGTCTGCAAAACCTTGTACAGCGGTTCGAATCCGCTAGACGCCTCTAAAAGCTTTCAGAAAATCTGGAAGCTTTTTTTGTTTCTAATTAATTACGTCAGTTCGAGTGACACGACAAAGGAGTGTTGTATTGAGAACTTTTAATGCAACTACTTCTCGATACAATTTGTTCGTACCTCTCAAATCACTCGAAGTGACGTTGCTTTTTTTTAAAATTCTAATCCAAAGGATTAATCTGTTCTATTTTTTCTTTAAGTAATTCTTTTTCTTTTGGGAAGAAACCTTGGACTAGCAATAGTACACCAAAGCCTAATATTACTAATGCTACAATCTTTTTTGTCTTGTAAATAAGTCTTGGTGTAAGCTTATTTTTTAAAGCTTTTGCTGCAGTAATTTTTACTAAATCTGCTAAAAAATAAGTTACTAACATGGTACAAATAAAGACAATTACACCATTTTTGGACGTGGTTATTGAGTTAGCAATAACTATAAAAGCTACCCAACCTAACAATACACCAATGTTTATAAAGTTGAGCAAAAAGCCTTTTAAGAATAATTTACCGTAACCTTTTTTAATTTCTACTTTATGATATTCTCTTACTATTTCTCTAAAAGATTTTGAGGTTTTTATAAATGAAATAAAGCCATATATAACCAATAAAACGCCTCCAAAAATTAAAAAGTTAGGATCTTTTTCAATTTTACCTACCAATTTTTCGGTACTAAAAAATGCAACTACAATAAATAAAATATCTGCTAGAATTACTCCTGCATCAAATATTAAAGCACTTTTAAACCCTTTGGTTGCAGCAGTTTCTAACAAAACAAAAAATACTGGTCCAATAGTAAAAGAAAGTATGATACCAAAAGGAATTGCAGTAAGAATATCGTCAAACATGTTGTATAGCTGGATTGTCTTACAAAGTAAAGAAATTATTTATTGATTATAGAATGCTTATTAACAGAAATAAAAAAAGCTTCAATTTAAAACTGAAGCTTTTATTTTTTAATTTAGGTTTAGACTACGCTCAACCTAACTGTTCTATAATTAAGTTATTAATCTTTAACTGTAATTGATCCGCCAAAAGTATGCTTTTTAGTAACGGTTCTAGGATTACCATAGATATCAATATCTCCACCAGCAGTAATACGTGCATCTACACTATCACTTGCAGTAACTTCTGCTTCTCCTGCAGCACGTACTTTTATGTTTGTATTTTTGGTTTGAAAATCTCTTCCTTCGTAAATTCCACCTGTATTTAATGTAATATTTTGAGTGTTAGCTTTACCTCTAGTTTCAATAATTCCGCCAGTTACAGCTCTTACATTTACAGTGTTTACATCTAATCCTGCAATAATTGTAGCACCTTCTTGGGCACGTAATTCGATAGTATTTTGAGAGATTAGCTCGTTACCAACAATTGTAGAACCTTCGTTAGCATCTATAACTTTTATGTCTTTGTAATGAACAGCAACAAAGGTTTTTGTACCATCAAAAATACGGTCTATGTCCATACGTATTTTTAATATATTGTTCTTAATTATCACTTCTACATCGTCTACATCTTCACCAGTAATAATCACTTTATTTTCGTCAGATTTTACCAGACTAACTTTTATTAAATCGAAAACTTTAACCGTTGTAAAGTCACCTACATGTTGACTTTTTGGATTTTGTGCAAAAGTATTTAAGCTGAAAACTAATGCTAAAATAGACAGTAAATATTTCATAATCTTGAAGGTTTTGTTTGTATTAAGAGTCTATTTTTTGTTGAATGTTACAGTTTTATTGAATTTTAAAAAAAAAGATTCATCGCTTTCATTTCGACTACGCTCAATGTGACAGCTCTGAATGACAAAAAAAATCTACTCTTCGTGTTTACCAATTAAATCAAAATCTAAATGGCGTTTTACTAAATCTGCTTGTTTTACTTTTACAACAACCTCGTCTCCTAATTGGTACATGTTTTTAGTTTCGCGTCCAATTAGTGCAAATTGGTCTTGATCAAACTCGTAATAATCATCTTTTATATCTCTAATACGGACCATTCCTTCGCATTTATTAGCAATAATCTCGACATAAATTCCCCAATCGGTTACACCAGAAATTACGCCTACAAATTCTTCATCTTGATGATCTTGCATAAACTTAATTTGCATGTATTTTATGCTATCACGTTCGGCTTTTGTGGCTAAATATTCCATATTACTTGAGTGCATACATTTTTCTTCATAAATCTCTTCGTTTGCACTTTTTTCTCCATCTAAATAACGTTGTAATAAACGATGCGCCATAACGTCTGGATAACGTCTAATTGGCGATGTAAAATGGCTGTAATAATCAAAAGCTAATCCGTAATGTCCTATGTTATGCGTGGTATATTCGGCTTTAGCCATAGTACGAATTGTTAAAGTATCTACTAAATTTTGCTCTTTTTGACCTTGAACATCTTCTAATAATTTATTTAATGAAGATGAAATATTATCGCGACTTTTAAAGTTTAATTTATGACCAAATCTAGCCACAACACCTTGTAAAGCAGCTAATTTACTTTCGTCTGGCTCGTCATGAACACGATATACAAAGGTTTTTGATGGTTTCATTTTAGAAACAAACTCTGATACTTTACGATTGGCTAATAGCATAAATTCTTCTATTAACTTGTTAGCATCTTTACTGGTTTTAAAATGAACACCTGTTGGATTTGCTTGTTCATCTAAAGTAAATCTTACTTCAACTTTATCAAAACTAATTGCTCCAGAACGCATACGTTTGCTACGCATTTTTTTTGCTAATCGGTCTAAAACTAAAATTGCTTGGGCTATTTCTGGTTGTGTATTGTATGTTTTACCGGTAAGTGAAACGTCTTCTGGAATTTCTGTTTTTATGGATGAGATTTCTGTATTATTAGAAATAACAAAATCTGTATTATTTTCTATTACAGCTTGCGCTTCTTCGTAAGCAAATCTTGCATCACTATAGGTTACAGTTCTTCCAAACCATTGGTCTTTGATTTCGGCTTTTTCATTTAGTTTAAAAACTGCTGAAAAGGTATATTTTTCTTCATGTGGACGTAAAGAACATGCGCCATTACTTAATATTTCAGGAAGCATTGGCACTACTCTATCTACTAAATAAACAGATGTTGCACGCTCGTAAGCTTCATCATCTAAAATGGTACCTTCTTCTAAATAATGAGATACGTCTGCAATGTGTATTCCTATCTCAAATAAGCCATTTTCTAAAACTTTAAAGGATAATGCATCATCAAAATCTTTAGCGTCTTTAGGATCTATGGTAAAGGTTAAATCTTTACGCATATCGCGACGGTTTTTAATTTCTTCTGGTTTAATAGAGGTATCTATTTGATTTGCAAAATCTTCGACTTCTTTTGGGAATTCGTATGGTAATCCATATTCGGCTAAAATAGCATGGATTTCTGTATTATGTTCTCCTGGTTTACCAAGGACTTCTTTAACTTTTCCGTTTGGTGAATCTGCTTTTTCTGGCCAATCTAACAGTTCTACCAATACTTTATCACCATCTTCTGCATTTTTAGTTTTATTAATTGGTACAAAAATATCTGTTGACATTTTGTTAGAATCTGGTATAACAAAAGCAAAATTATTTTTTTCATGTATTTGGATAACACCAACATATTGCGTTTTTGATCGCTTAATAATCTGTGTTATTTCGCCTTCTAACTTACCGCGTTTACGACGTTTAAAGACGTAAAGTTCTACTTCGTCACCATCTAACGCTTTGTTAACATTGTTAGAGGCAATAAAGATATCTTCTTCAAAATCATCACAAATTACATAGCCAGATCCACGTGAAGACGCATCAAAAATACCAGTATGATACTCGGTATTTACAACTGCTTTAAACTTACCACGTTCTACTTCTTCAATTTCTTGCTTAGCTTTAAGCTGCGCAAGTTTTTTTATAATTTGGTTACGACTACTAGCATCATTAACGCCTAATTTGGCAGCAATTTGCTTGTAGTTAAAGGTTTTATTACGTTCTTTTCTAAGTATGTTTAGAATAGTATCTGTTAGATTGGAAATCTTATTATGACTAGGTTTCCTTTTCTTTTTCTTTCTTGACATTTATATTTTTTAATGTATTGAATTTCTAAAGTTAAGTGAAATTCGGTTTATAATTAACTTAATTAGTGGGAAGAGAAAGTCATTAAGTTTTTACAAAGCTACATTTTTAAATTTAAAATTAAATTAAGGAAGCGTTAAATTAAAGACTTCAAACGTTATTCACATTTATATTATATATCATTTCTTTTCTTTTAAAATTTTAAAAAAATAATGATGATTATTATAGCTTGTTAATAGCGGTATAACTTTTTTTAGTTTTTATTTGAAATTACGTTAGACTTCTTCTATTAACAACTTATTAGCTTATTAAGTCTCTGATTTTAAAGCTTAATTACTATATTATTAACAACTGTTTATAACCTAAATTAACTAAAGATTTTTAATAAATACTTATAAAATTGGCGTTGAAAATTGACATTTTAGTGCTTATAAGTTTACAAAAAATTAAGGTTAACTAATTTGGTTGTTAACTAAACGTTACGAATTGTAAATTTTAGCTAATAATCCAAATAAAAGTTTTAAAAAAGAATAAGAAGATATTAACAACTAATCAATACTTAAAATAGAGAAATTAACAATTATTAGAGTTATTAACTTTTTTACGTATTTATGGATAAGTTACTATATAAAGATTATTAATAATGGTGAGCAATTAGTAACTTTGAAGCACTTTAAACAACACAACATCAATTATTATGAAAATTTCAATAGGTAACGATCACGCTGGTACAGAATATAAATTTGCTATCAAAAAGCATTTAGAAGATAAAGGTATTACAGTTGTTAATTATGGTACAGATGCATCAGATAGTGTAGATTATCCAGATTTTGTTCATCCAGTAGCAAAAGATGTTACTGAAGAAGCTGCAGATTTTGGTATTTTAATTTGTGGAAGTGCTAACGGTGTAGCTATGACAGCTAATAAACACCAAAAAGTAAGAGCTGGCGTTTGTTGGACTAAAGAAATTACAGAACTTACCCGTTTACACAACAATGCTAACATTATTTGTATTCCTGCGCGTTATACGTCTTTACAGCAAGCAATAGCAATGGTAGATACATTTTTAGAAACTAAATTTGAAGGTGGAAGACACCAAAATAGAGTAGATAAAATACCAATGTGTTAATAACATGGGTCATCACCATTCACATAATCATGATCATGCACATGATTTAAGAGGAAAAAAACTTTTAATATCTATATTTTTAAATATAGGTATTACCGCCGCACAAATTGTTGGTGGCTTTGTATCTGGTAGTTTATCCTTACTTAGTGATGCTTTACACAATTTTACAGATGTAATTTCTTTAATTGTTAGTTATTTTGCTGCAAAACTATCTAAGAAAAAAGCGTCTAATAGTAAGACTTTTGGTTATAAACGAGCCGAAATATTAGCTGCTTTTATAAATGCTTCAACATTAATTATAATTGCAATTTTATTAATTGTTGAAGCTGTAAAACGTTTTCAAAATCCTGAAGCTATTGAATCTAATCTTGTCATTTGGTTATCTCTTTTAGCAATCATTTTTAATGGATTAAGTGTCTTATTACTTAAAAAAGATTCTGAAAATAATATTAATATAAAATCGGCTTATTTACATTTATTAACAGATATGTTAGCAAGTGTAGCTGTTTTAATTGGTGGTTTATTAATGAAGTATTACCAATTATTTTGGGTAGATAGTGTATTAACGTTTTTAATAGGTTTATATCTAATTTGGGTTGGTTACGATTTGTTAAAAACCTCAACAAAAATACTTATGCTATTTACTCCTTCACATATTAATATAGAAGATGTTGTAAAACGTGTTAATAGCTTAGATTATATTAAAAAATTACATCATGTACATATATGGAATCTAAATGATGACGAACTTCACCTTGAAGCACATCTAGATTTAGAAAGCGATATAACTATTAGCCAATTTGACACCATTTTACAGCAAATAGAGCAGTTATTACATGACGAATTTGATATTAATCACGTTAATATTCAGCCAGAATATAAAAAAGAAGATCCTAAGGATATCATCGTTCAAGACTAAAATTTTATGCTAACTATTATAGTAAAATCCTTTGATCAATTAACAACAAAAGAATTGTATGATTTGCTGCAATTACGAAGTGAAGTCTTTGTAGTAGAGCAAGATTGTGTGTATCAAGATATAGACGGTAAGGATCAAAAAGCACTACATGTTTTAGGTTTTAAAGATGAAATTTTAGTCGCTTATACGCGAATTTTTAAACCTGGTGATTACTTTGAATTAGCTAGTATTGGTAGAGTAGTAGTAAAAGAAAACCAACGCATGCACAAGTATGGTTATGATATTATGGAAGCTTCTATACAAGCCATAAAAGCTGAATATAATCAGACAAAAATTAAAATATCTGCACAATGCTATTTAAAGCATTTTTATAATAATTTAAACTTTTTTGAAGTAGGAGAGCAGTACCTAGAAGATGGGATACCACATATAGCTATGATTTATGATAATAAAAAACCGCATTTGGCATAATGCGGTTTTGTAAATAAAGTTAAAAACTAAACTAACTCAACTTTACTTAGAAATATATCTTAATTAAATTTTTTTTTAACGGGCTGCAAATGTACTATCTCATCTTAGTACGATAAAAATTTTTTGATTAAAAGCCTTAATCTTAGATTAAAAACATTATTGTAGATTATCGGTTGTTTTTTATCGACTAAAAACAATGTAAAATCTTTAATTATTGAAGATTCAAAAAAAAAGAGCCTATAAAAAGACTCTTTTTTAAATTATTTTTTTAAAAATGATTATTCTTTTGAAATATATGTAATTAATATTTCAACACGTCTATCATATTTTGGATCGCCACCAAGAGGAAATTTACGACGTAAACCAACGTATTTCATTCGTTTTTTATCCACACCTTTTCTGGCTAAATAGTCATAGATATATTTAGCTCTAGCTACAGATAAATTACGTTTTTGAGTTTTTTTATCAATTGCATCTCGGCTATTTTGTGTACAACAAACGTGACCTTGAATGGTAAAATAAACGTTCTTTTTTTCGACTAAAATTTTAGCTAATTCTTCTAAAGTTTTCTTAGAATCTGAAGTTATATAACTGTAGTTTGTTTTAAAGTAAATTTTATCTAGCCTAATTTTGTCACCTTTTTTAACAGTACCGTCAGCAATATCTTTGGTAGTTATTTTTTTATTTTCTTTAGGTGTTTCGGCTACTTTTTCTTCTTTTTTACTATCCCTTTTAGGTTCTACAATAATTTCAACTTTACGGTTTAAACCTCTTATTTTACTAACTTCATCTTCATTTAAGACTTTTAATAAAATTTCGCCTTTACCATTAACATTTGTTATTAGATCTTGATCAATTCCGTAATCCGAAAACATCATTTTTATAGCATCTGCACGGTTTTGAGAGAGTTCTAAATTATAATCGTTGGTACCACGATCATCACAAAATCCATAAATTGAAATTTTTTCTATAGCAACGGTATCTAATGAAGAAATAAAAAGCAGAAGTCTGTTTTCTTCAGTTAGTGGTACATCGTATTCGTCGGTATTAAAATACACATCGTGCTTTAATTCGCTTTGCGAAAAAACAGATGTGTTTAATAATAAAAAGATGATTAAAAAATACTTCATTTTTAATGGATTAACCTCTAAATATAACAATTTTTTATGAGATTTTAGTTTAGATATCTGTTGTATTTGTTCGGGTTAGCCAGTATTTGCGTTGCTGTTTTAATTTCTTGATTGTTTACTTTATAGTAGTCATAAAGACCTTCTCTGTATACGTAGCGTTTTACAATCTCATCGGTTAACAGATTAACTAATTGCGTTTTGTTTTGGTCTACAGCTTGTATTTTTGTTTGATTTAAATGCTGTAATAAAGCATTGTATTCTTTTTGAATATCATCATTTAAATTTTCGGTTTTAGAGACTTCAAACGCTTTTTTAAGTGCTTTTTCTGTTTCGGTTTCAAACTCAAAACTAGAGTTTTTTAAATGATTTTTAAATGCATTAAAATCTGTATCAGATAATTTAAAACTATTGATATCTTCAATTTGATGATTGTAATAATACTGAGTTGCAAAATCAAAAATGGCTTGACTGTTTAATATAGCATCTGTAATTGCAGAATTTTTTGTTGTTTCTAAAGCTTCATCAGGAAAAACACCGCCACCATCATAGACTTTTCGTCCGTTTTTGGTTTTAAACTCATGATAGTTTTCTTGTTTTATACGTACTGCGTTACCGTTTTCATCACGATTCCAATAATCTAAAGATTGTATACAACGTCCTGAAGGCGTGTAGTATCTAGAAATTGTAACTTTAAGTTGTGTACCATAAGTTAGCTTTTTTGGTCGCTGTACTAAGCCTTTACCAAAACTACGTGCACCAACAATTACAGCTCTATCTAAGTCTTGTAATGCACCAGAAACAATTTCGGAAGCAGAAGCACTACGACCGTTAATTAATACTACAACAGGTATTTCTGTATCTACAGATTCGTTTTTTGTATAATAGGTTTTATTGTATTTTTTAACCTTAGATTTTGTCGTTACAACCAATTGTCCTTTTGGTACAAAAAGATTAACAATATTTATGGCTTCGCGAAGTAATCCACCAGGATTATTACGTAAATCTAATATGATGCTTTTTGCGCCTTGTGCCTTTAAATCTTTTAAGGCATACTCGGTTTGCATAGACGCTTTTGCATTAAATTTTTGAAGTACAATGTAGCCAGTAGTTTCATTAATCATCGAAAAATGAGGTACAGCATTAATTTCTATTTCAGAACGTGTTAAGGTCGTTGTATTGGTTTTTCCTTGACGTTTATAAGTTACTTTTAATGTTGAATTTGGTGCACCTTTTAATAAGTTAGAAGCATCATCTTCATAACCATCTACTTTTATGCCGTCTACTTCTATAATTTCGTCACCTGCTTTAAGACCTGCTTTATCTGCTGGATAATCTTTATAAGGCTCTACAACTACTAATTTATCTTTTAAAGTTCTAATTTTTGCACCAACGCCTGTATAATCTCCTGTACGACGTATACGCTCTGCTTCTACATCTTGTTCGTTATAAAATTTGGTATACGGATCTAAATCGTTAAGCATATTTTTAATGGCATTATCCATTAAATCTGCAGGATTAGTCTCGTCTACATAATTCATATTAAGCTCTTTAAAAAGTGTGGTAAAAATTTCGATTTGTTTAGCTATTTCGAAAAAATCACTTTTAAAGGCGCTTCCGGTTATAAAAATAGTTAACGCAAAAACAGGAATTAATAGGCGTTTTTTAAATATCTTTTTCATTCTTCTTTATATTAGAAACTTGGTCATTAAATTTAGTTAGTAATGCCTTCATTTTTTTATCAATAATCTTAAAATCGGGCATTTCTTTACTAATATATAAAATCATTAGCGTGTAATGGTCTAACTTATTGTCTATTAACAGATTTTTATTAAGTCTGTAGCCTTCACGTAGCAAGCGTTTTACTCGGTTACGATGTACCGCTAATTTAAAATTTCGTTTACTTACAGATACACCAACTTTTAATTGGGTTTGGTTATCTAAATAGACCATACGCAAAGGATATGCCGAAACAGATTTTCCTTCAGCAAATAATTGCTCAATTGCTTTTTGGCTTTTAAGTTTTTCGTCTTTATTGTAAGTGTAGCGCATTAATTTAGTTTTTTAATGCTTCTTGAAGTTGTAGCAATTTACTTTCAAGCTCGTGTAAACGGTCATAAACATCCATTGGTTCTGGTATTTGTTTTGATGCAAACATTGTGACGTGCCAAACTTCCATAATGTCTTCTGCATTTATGGTGTATGTTGGATAATTTCCGTTTGTGTTATCACTTTTTAAAATAAGTTGTCCTTTTTCTTCAATATTATTGATAATTCGTTTTAAAACAATACCATCATTTTTACTGACAATAACGTAAACACGACCATTTTTAATATCTTTTAAATCTTCTACATATTGACCAAAAACTAAATCGCCATCTGCAAATGTGCTAAACATAGAGTTGCCTTGTACTTCAAAACATCTATAGGATCCATTAGTAAGTTGTGGCATATGAAACGTTGGTAAAGTCTCGATATACTCGCTATCTCCGTAACCATCTAAATAACCAGCTCTTGCTTTTACAGGAACGTAGACTACGTTTTCTTCATCATTTTGATTAACAGCAACTACTTTTGGTATTCCAGAATATGTTTGAATTTTAGCTACATCTTGCTTTAACATCACATCACTTTTACCAAAAAGATAGTCTGGATTGATGTTAAACTGATCTATAATCGCACTTAACACATCATAACCAGGTTTGGTTTTTTTACGTGTACCATCCGGTTGAGGTCTACCATTAACAATGCTATCTATAGTTGTTCCGGTAACACCAATACGTTTTGAAAACGCATAATTATTAAGCTGAAAATGATTGATTATAGCGGTTATTTTTTGATCTATTTGCTGCATGTTTCTTAAAAGAAAGGTCTTGAAGACTTATAATTTAAGCTAAGATATGAAAATTCAAACATTTGTAGTGAAAGAGAAAAAGAGTAATTTTATCATAACCAAGGAACTTTTTCAACTCTATTAGAAGGATATAAATTTTTATTGCATCTGTTCATGTATTCTCCTTTATAATTTAAAATATAAAGTATAGACATTTCTATATACCAAATGCATAAATCTAAAACTTCATATTTTAAATCTAATGAAAGAGTTGTTATTTTATTTCTTTTATCCATTTGTGAATGGATAATTGCATTTCTAATTTGAACTATAACATCTGGAGCATCACTATATTCAGAGCTTTGTTGTATAAGTTCATTTAAATTAGAAAAAGAACCAGGCACTTCGGAATTTATGGATAGCTGAGATAAAAGTAATCTAATTTTATTCGCTGCGCTTATATTGTTAGCATCACCACCTTTTATTAGTTTTTTTCTTTCAATTACTAACCAATTGTAAATTAATTCCAATGCAGTTTGAGCCATAATAATAGAGCCTTCAACTTTTCCAGAATTATTATTAGATTCAATATACCAATGTATTACAGACTTCAAAAAATTTCTATCATTTTCATTTTTCCATAAATTTGTAAAATTGACGAAAATATCATTCATTTCATTATCAAACCTTGACATTGTCCAACTTGTTGCTTGCTTAAAAATTTCAAAACTATAATTTGAGTAGTCAGTCCAAAGTATTTCATTTTGAAAAGAACCTTGAAGAAAGGTTGTTTCAACTCTTCTTCCGTTTAGAAATGAAAGAAATGAATTAATGCAACTAAAAAAAGATTTAGCCTTTTCTAAGTTAAGACTTTTATTAAGTAATAACTTACCTGAATAGAGTAGTAAATATCCACCAGATAGTTTTAAATCTTCTTTCCTTACAGAATAGTCTATTAATTTATCTAGAACTAATTTATAATTTTCATTTTTAAATATTATTCTATTT
>Ga0105235_100151_pt1 | contig 28823 bp, 26 predicted proteins | sample Virmet3819_2500_FD_90059 | JGI IMG/M metagenome (GOLD analysis project Ga0105235, IMG submission 90059) | Marine viral communities from the Southern Atlantic ocean transect to study dissolved organic matter and carbon cycling - metaG 3819_2500 | ecosystem: Environmental > Aquatic > Marine >... | reverse complement strand
CATTAAGCGCTAAAGAAATCTTAGTAAAAAACATCCTTAAAAAAGGTGCTCTTTTTGAACTTAAAACTTTAACAGATTCTTTTTCTGAACCTTCAGAATTTATCACTAAATTTTACGATACCTTTGAACCGTTAGATACACTTTTAGGTAAATCGGTATTTAACGATAAAACCATTCTATTCTTTGAAGCATTAAAAAATAATGACAGCATTGTATTAAATGCAGAGTCTAAAATTAAGTTTAGCAAAGCAAATGCTAGCACAATGATAGATTTGATTAAAAACTTCGAATTCCCACAGAATAAAGAAGATTTAAAAACCTTTTTAATTTCAGAATTAAATGACTTAGAAGATCCTCGTACCGATGATTTTCTAAGACAATTATACTTAGATTCCTACTCAGAGCCAGACATACAAACAACCATTTTAAAATCTTTAATTAATAAAAAGACTAAAAAGTCTTATAGTCAGTTTTTAGAATTACTAAGTAAAGATTTACCTCTAGATAAATCTATCAATTACATGTTTTACAGCTATCAAGATTCTTTAGAATTAAAAAAAATGCTGTTTCCTAACATCATGCAATACACTACAATTAAAGAATACAAAGAACCTGTATACAAACTTTTAACTAGACTAAAAGATAGTAATGTAGTAAAAAATAAGATTTACAAAAAATACAAAAAACAGATCTTAACAGACGGTAAAATTGAGATAAAACGTAGCATAAGCAACGGTAACAATTATGGTTACAAATCCTATAATAGTATTTTACCACAGTATGTAAAATTATTATTTCCTTATAGAAACGAACAAAACGTAAAAATCTTTTTCGAAAAACTCTTAGACAGCGACAACAACCAAGCACTAACAACCTATTACGTATTGTTAGAAAAAGCTAAAGAAGATATCCCAGAAAAGCTTAAGAAAAAAACCATAGAAGAATTTAAAAATCAGGCCATATTGGTAGATAAAATGTATCGCCATAAGCTATTTAAACCATACTTAAAAGAAAAAATAACTCAAGAGATGTATGCAAAATCTACCCTTTTTGAAAATAAAACAATTCAAGAAGAACGTGATTCTATTCAATTTATTGGAAAAAGAGAATTTACAACAGACAACAATAAAGAAGGTGAAATTTACTTTTACATGTTTATCAAAAAACGTGAAAAAGATGAAGATAAACGTTTCTACTACGCTGCATTTTTAAAGCCAGAAGACCCTAAAAAACTACAAACAAAAGTATTCTACAAATCTGGTTATAGTGGTGATTATATTGACGACAATAAAGAAGACGATAAACTTATTGAAGACGTCCTAGATCAAGTCAAATACAAAGACAGAAAACGACTTAATGATTAATAATAAAAGAGGCGCTAAAAAGCGCCTCTTTTATTTTGATAAAATATATTTTTTTGGTGTTATGCCATACTTTTTCTTAAAAGCAGCTATAAAATGACTTGCTGTACTATAACCAACCCTTAACCCAACTTCATTCACATTATGCGCTCCAGACTCTAATAGTTTTCTAGCAACTTCCATTTTATAATCAAATAAAAAACTAAATACAGAATCTCCGTAAATTTGTTTAAAACCTTCTTTTAATTTTTTTAAAGGCAAACCTATTTCGTCAGAAAGCTCTTGTAAAGTTGGTGGTTCTGACATCCTTGAAATTATAACATCTTTAGCTTTTTTAATTTTTGCAACATTGCTTTCGTCTACTAAAAATGGACATTGCTCTATATCTGCATCTTCACCTTTATTAAAATAAAGACTTAAAAGCTCATAAGCTTTTCCCTTAAAGTATAGATTTTTGATAGACGAATTCAAATTATAATTCACAATTTGATTTAATGTAATAGCCATAGATGGCGAAATTTTTCCATCCTTATAATATTTTTTATCACGATTATCTTCACTTAAAAAGGTGATATAATTTGCTTCTTGAGAAAATAAACCGTGAAATTTTTCTATTGAAATCAATAACGTCACCAACCAACAATTTGGGTTTACCTCTAGATGTATCGGTAAATCTCTTTCTGGATTGTAAAGCAATAAAGAAGATTCTTCCTTAATGTCCAAACGATAAGTTCCATTATTAAAAACAAAAGTACTTTCACCTTTTAAACAAAAATGAAACTGTATAAAACTACTATCTATAAAACGTTCAATAACTTGATTTTCAGAGGTTTCATTTTGATAAGTTAAAACAAAAACCTCATCATCAACTTGGGCTTCATTAAAAGAACCTTTAGCGTTATTTTTTTTAGCTATTGAAAGTGACATATTTATCTTTTATTTAGAATGATTCTAAACAAAAGCGCTTAAAACCATTGTGATTGCTACAAAAGTATGATAATTGTCATTGTTTTGAAAAAAACATGCATAAAAAACGCTAATCGATATTAAAAGTTCCTTTAGCGTTATTTTTTATTTAGCTTACTATATAAATTTGTATCGTAATAAAGTCCCAGTCAGGTAAACATGGAGCATTATCAAAAGTATTTAGGCACTTATTTCTATGCCTTAGGTTTAAGTTATAAAAAAGCAGACGCAGAAATTAGAGGTCATTTTAGTTTAGATGAAAATTCTAAAACTGCGTTATTGCAACAAGCTAAAGCCAACGGAATAGAGAGTTTAGTAGTCACATCAACATGTAACAGAACCGAAATTTATGGTTTTGCACAACATCCATATCAACTAATTCAATTACTTTGTGATAATTCTAAAGGCAATGTAGAAGAGTTTCAAAAATACGCTTATATCTACAAAGGTAATGATGCAGTCTCTCATTTATTTAAGGTAGGATCAGGTTTAGACAGTCAAATTTTAGGTGATTTTGAAATTATTGGGCAACTTAAAAAGAGTGCTTCAGAATCAAAAAAATATAATTTATTAAACCCTTTTTTAGAACGTTTACTTAACTCGGTTATACAAGCCAGTAAACGTATAAAAACAGAAACAGATATTTCTACGGGCGCAACAAGCGTGTCATTTGCATCGGTACACTACATTTTAAATAATGTAGATAATGTTTCAGAAAAAAATATTTTACTATTCGGAACAGGAAAAATTGGTCGTAACACATGTGAGAATTTAGTAAAACACTCTAAAAATTCGCACATCACATTAATAAACCGAACAAAAGATAAAGCCGAAGCTATTGCAGGAAAATTTAACCTCATTGTAAAAGATTATGCAAACCTGCAAGAAGAGATTAATAAAGCCGATATTTTAATTGTTGCTACTGGTGCACAAAATCCAACAGTAGACAAGCATCTTATCCAATCCAAAAAAGGCTTATTAATTTTAGACTTATCTATACCTAAAAATGTCAACGAAAATGTAACCGACTTAAAAAATGTAAAGCTGGTACATTTAGATGATTTATCACAAATTACCGATGAGACTCTAGAACGTAGAAAAAAACATATTCCTGTTGCAGAGTCTATTATAGAAGATATTAAAACAGATTTTGATGCTTGGTTAACTACACGCAAATTTGCACCTACAATTAAAGCATTAAAAGATAAACTATTAGACTTTAAAGCTGCTGAATTAGATACGCAACGCAAAAAAATGGCTAACTTTAACGAAGAACAAGCCGAATTAATTAGTAATAATATCATTCAAAAAATTACTAACCATTTTGCGCACCATTTAAAAGACGATTTAACCTCAACAGACGATAGTCTAGAACTTATAAAAAAAGTGTTTCAATTAGAAAACACCACAACCAATGTCTAAAACCATTAGAATAGGAACTCGCGATAGCGAGCTAGCTCTTTATCAAGCCAAAGTAGTACAAAAATTATTAGAAGAAAAAGGTCATAAAACCATATTAGTACCTGTAAAATCTACAGGAGACATTGTTTTAGACAAACCACTTTACGAGCTTGGTATTACCGGAATTTTTACCAGAACATTAGATATTGCAATGCTTAATCACGATATAGATATTGCTGTACATTCTTTAAAAGATGTTCCTACAATATTACCAAAAGGCATCGTACAAGGAGCTGTTTTAAAACGTGGCAACATCCGTGATACATTGGTATTTAAAAAAAATGAAGAGTTTTTAGCTTCAAAAAAAGGGACCATTGCAACTGGTAGCTTACGCAGACGCGCACAATGGTTAAACCGCTATCCAACCCATAACGTTGTAGATTTAAGAGGAAATGTAAACACACGTTTACAAAAGCTTGAAGATAACGATTGGGACGGCGCCATTTTTGCAGCAGCAGGAATAGGTCGTCTAAATTTAAGACCAGAAAACTCTGTAAATTTAGAGTGGATGGTACCGGCACCAGCACAAGGCGCCATTATGGTTGCAGTTTTAGATGAAGACGAAGAAACTAAAAACATCATCTCTGAAATTAATCACGAAGAAACAGAAATCTGCACAACTATAGAACGTACATTTTTAAATAAATTAGAAGGTGGTTGTACTGCTCCAATAGGTGGATCTGCTTTTATAAAAAATGACGAAATTCACTTCCATGGTGTATTACTAAGTAAAGATGGCACTAAAAAAATTGAAGTTAAGCGCACAAAACCTGTTGGCGAGCATTATGATTTAGCCGAATGGGCTGCAGAATACATCATTGAACGTGGCGGAAAACGTTTAATGGACCAGTTAAAAGATGAAGACAAACAGGTTAATATCTACTCTACAAAATCATTTACAGAAGCTCAACGCTTCTTATTTAATGAAAAAGTAACGCCAGAAAGTAGTGACTTTATTAAAATAAGCCTTAACCGCATTCATCCAAGATTTGTAAAAAACGAAATTGAAAACGTAGTTATTACTAGTAAAAATGCTGTCGAAGCTTTATTAACAAGCTTCTCTCCTATCGAGCTTCAATTTAAAAACATCTATTGCGTTGGAAGACGTACCAAAAAACTAATAGAAAAAAGAATTGGCAAGGTTAAACACAGCGAAAAAAACGCAAAAAAATTAGCCAATTATTTAGTTGAATATATGGAAGGTACAGAAGTAACTTATTTCTGTAGCAACTTACGCTTAGACGACTTACCTAGCATTTTAGAAAACAACAATATTAAGGTAAACGAAATTGAAGCCTATCAAACAAAATACGATAGTTTAAAAGTACCTGAGTCTGTAGAAGGTGTTATGTTTTATAGTCCTTCAACAGTACAGAGTTATAAAAAAGAAAACATTGCTAATGGTATTGCATTTTGCATTGGCGAAACTACAGCAAAAGAAGCAAGCAAACATTTTAAAGATGTACGTATTGCCAAAGTACCAACTGTAGAAAGCGTTATAGAATTAGTAAACGAGTATTTTATAAAATAGCTATTAGCACTTAGCTTTTAGCCTTTAGCAGGGAAATGAGAGATTTTAAAAAGTTAGAAATTTGGAATAACGGGATAGAACTTGTTAAACAAGTTTATAAACTTAGTAGTTCTTTTCCTTCAGAAGAAAGATTTGGATTGACAAGTCAAATAACTAGAGCTGTAGTTTCAATTCCTTCAAACATTGCAGAAGGTTGCAGCAGAAATAGTGAAATTGAATTTAAAGGATTTTTAGAAATAGCTATCGGTTCTTTATTTGAAGTTCAAACGCAATTAATTATAGCTAGAGAATTAAACTTTTTAGAAGAAAGCGATAGTTCTGAAATAGAAATTTTATTAGAAAAAGAAGCAAGAATGATTAACAGTTTAATTAGTAAAATAAAAAACAACTAATTATACAAAATATAAAGCCTAGCGCTAAAAGCAAATAGCCAGAAGCCAACATGAAAAACGATTTATTTTTAAGAGCATTAAAAGGAGAAACTGTAGAACGTCCACCAGTTTGGATGATGCGTCAAGCAGGTCGTTACCTTCCAGAATTTATGGAAATTAAAGCCAAATACGATTTCTTTACACGTTGTCAAACACCAGAATTAGCAAGCGAAATTACCGTACAACCTATACGTCGTTACGGTATGGATGCAGCTATTTTATTTAGTGATATTTTAGTAATTCCTCAAGCCATGAATATTGAGGTACAAATGAAACCTAATTTTGGTCCCTATTTACCAAATCCAATACGTACACAACAAGATGTAGACAATGTAATTGTACCAGACGTTACAGAAGCATTAGACTACGTATACCAAGCTATAAAAGCAACCAAAGAAAAACTTAATGACGAAATTCCGTTAATAGGTTTTGCAGGTTCACCATGGACAATTTTATGTTACTGTGTACAAGGACAAGGCAGCAAAAACTTTGACAAAGCCAAAAAATTCTGTTTTACAAATCCAGTTGCAGCGCATCAAATGCTTCAAAAGATAACAGACACAACCATTGCTTACTTAAAAGAAAAAGTAAAAGCAGGCTGTAACGCTGTACAAGTGTTTGATTCTTGGGGCGGAATGCTTTCTCCTGAAGATTATCAAGAGTTTTCATGGAAATACATTCAACAAATCATAGATGCCTTAAAAGACGATGCTCCAGTAATTGCATTTGGTAAAGGTTGTTGGTTTGCTTTAGACGTTATGGCAAAATCTGGCGCATCTGCTTTAGGTGTAGATTGGACGTGCTCACCAAGAAACGCGCGTTATTTAACTGGTAATAACATTACTTTACAAGGTAATTTTGATCCAACACGATTATATTCTTCACCAGAAAAAATTAAAACTATGGTGACAGATATGATTAACCAGTTTGGAAAAGACAAATACATCGTTAATTTAGGTCATGGTATTTTACCAGACATACCTTTAGAAAACGCAAAAGCATTTATAGATGCTGTAAAAAACTATAAAGCTTAAAATTTTTAAGGCGTTACCTACTTTTTTAGTAACATTTAGTCATAAATTTCAACTAATAGACGTAAAAAAGTAGGTCGCGCTTTCACTACTCGCTCTCTGCGAGGAGCTCAAACAAACCGTTCAATCGCTAACGTGTCAAGGAGAGCGTAGTCAAAGCACAACTTTTTAAACTAAAGTTATGATAAAACACATACTACAAGGGTTACAAGGTTATGCAGGAGCTTTTGGCTTAATTTCAAAATTAAAACTCTGGAAATATTTTTTCATTCCCATCATCATTAGCTTTGTAACAGCAGTAATTATTAGTATTTCAGCTTACGGATTATCAGATAACATTGGAAATTTTATTGCAAAAATATGGTTTTGGGATTGGGGAAAAGAAACCTTTACAACCATTTCTTCTTTTATTGGTGGTTTTGTAGTTGTTGCTTTAGGCTTAATTCTTTACAGACATATCATTATGGCACTTTCTGCACCATTTATGAGTCCAGTTTCAGAAAAAATTGAAGCACATTTAACAGGCATTCAACAACACCAACATCGTAACACATCGTTTTCAGAGCAATTATCAAGAGGTATCAAAATAAACCTAAGAAATTTAACTAGAGAATTACTACTAACCATACCAATATTATTAATTAGTTTTATTCCTGTAATTGGCATAATATCAGGTATATTACTATTTTTAACACAAGCCTATTATGCTGGTTTTGGTAATATGGATTACACCTTAGAAAGACATTTTAAGTATAACGAAAGTATAAGTTTTGTTAGACGTTATCGCGGTATTGCAATAGGTAATGGTATTGTTTTTATGCTACTACTTTTAATCCCTATTTTTGGTATCATACTAGTATTACCTTTGTCTGTTACAGCTGCGTCTTTAAAAACTGTACAAGTGATTAATGCCGAAAAATTAAGCCATTAAAATGAATTTAAGATTTGACAACTTTGAAATCAATCCAATCCATAACGGTGACGCTTGGAAATTATGCGATTTTATGGTTGCAAATCAAGATAGGTTAAAACGCTATTTTCCTAAAACATTAGCTCAAAATTTAACTCCAACGTTATCTCAATTATTTGTCGATAAAAAAGTAAAACAGTTTAATAATAAAGAAGAATTTCTATTTACAATAAAACAATCTGAGACAAGAGAATTAGCAGGTATTACCTATATAAAAGAGCTAAATTGGGATACAAAACAAGGGGAATTTGCCTACTGCATTGGTTATCCATTTGAAGGAAAAAACATTACCTCTAAAGCTGTTAAATGTTTAAGCGAATTTGCATTTAATCAATTACATTTAAACACCTTACAAATTATAGTTCATAAAGATAATATTGGAAGCGTAAAAGTCGCCGAGAATACTAATTTTAAATGGATTAAAACTTTAAAAAACGAATTTACTCCAAATGGCGAAAAGCCATTAGACATGGAATTATACGAATTACATAATGAAACATAAATTTTACCAATACATACAAGACTTACAAAACACAATTACTGCTGGCTTAGAGGCTATAGATGGAAAAGCCAAATTTGAAGAAGACATTTGGGTTAGACCAGAAGGTGGCGGCGGACGTACACGCGTGATCCAAAACGGAAATGTGTTTGAAAAAGGCGGTGTAAATATTTCTGGTGTACACGGTAAATTACCAGATAGTATGCAAAAGTATTTTGGTGTAGAAGATGCCGATTTTTTTGCATGCGGTTTAAGTCTTGTTATTCACCCAAAAAGTCCAATGGTGCCAACGGTACACGCCAATTGGCGCTATTTTGAAATGTATGACCAAGACGGAAATATTGTAGACCAATGGTTTGGTGGCGGACAAGATTTGACGCCTTATTACCTTTTTGAAGAAGATGCGAAACATTTTCATCAAGTGTGCAAAACCGCTTGTGATAAACACAATCCAGAATTTTACCCAAAATACAAAGCCCGTTGCGACGAGTATTTTTATAATACACATCGTAACGAAGCACGAGGAATTGGTGGATTATTTTTTGACTACTGTAAAGCAACAGAAGAAATGAGCATGGAAAACTGGTACAATTTTGTAACCGAAGTTGGTGATAGTTTCCTTGAAGCTTATCTTCCTATAGTAGAAAAACGTAAAGAATTACCTTACACAAAAGTACAACGCGATTGGCAAGAAATACGTCGTGGTCGTTATGTCGAATTTAATTTAGTACATGATAAAGGGACTTTGTTTGGCTTAAAAACAAACGGACGTATAGAAAGTATTTTAATGAGTCTTCCGCCACATGTACAATGGGTTTACGACCATAATCCAGAAGACGGTAGTGACGAAGCTAAATTGTTAAACGTACTAAAAAACCCTAAAAACTGGGTATAATTTATGGATTGCTATTGCGGATCACAAAAGTCCTATAAAGAGTGCTGCGAAATCTTTCATGAAAATGGAGGTAAAACAGAAACTGCAGAACAATTAATGCGTTCAAGATATTCTGCTTTTGTATTGGCAAATGGCGATTACCTAATGCAAACACATCATAAAAGTACAAGACCTACAAAAGACAAGAAAAATATCGAAAAATGGGCAAAATCTGTTCAATGGATAAAATTAGAAGTATTAGAAACTACTGTAAATACAGTAAAATTTAATGCGTTCTTTTTTGAAAACGGAAAACCAGATGTTATCCACGAAAATTCTAAATTTGTAAAAGAAAATAACCATTGGTATTATCTAGGTTTTGCAAAATAAATCATTTAAGTAAACACTTAAAAAACATAATTACATGTATCCTTTAAGAAGAAACAGAAGACTAAGAACTAACGAGGCTATAAGAAGCTTAGTTAGAGAAACCATTATATCTCCAAACGATTTTTTAGTACCACTTTTTGTAGTAGAAGGTAAAGGCGTAAAAGAAGAAATTGCTTCTATGCCAAACTACTATCGCTACAGCTTAGATTTATTAGAAAATGAAGTCAAAGAACTATGGAAGTTAGGCTTAAAATCGGTATTGCTATTTGTAAAAGTACCCGACAACTTAAAAGACAATAAAGGGACAGAAGCTTTAAATCCAGATGGACTAATGCAGCGCGCTATCAAAACTGTAAAAAACGCATGTCCAAACATGTTAGTAATGACAGATGTGGCTTTAGATCCATTTTCGTCTTACGGTCATGATGGTATTGTAGACAACGGGCAAATTATTAATGATGATACTGCTGAAGTTTTAGCAGAAATGAGCGTCTCTCATGCAGAAGCTGGTGCAGATTTTGTTGCGCCAAGCGATATGATGGATGGACGTATTTTAACCATTCGTGAAGCTTTGGAAGACGAAGGTTTTATCAACACAGGCATTATGAGTTATTCTGCTAAATATGCATCTGCTTTTTATGGACCATTTCGTGATGCGTTAGACTCTGCTCCTGTAGATATGGTTGATGTACCAAAGGATAAAAAAACGTACCAAATGGATTATGCAAACCGTTTTGAAGCCATAAGAGAAACCGAAATGGATATAGACGAAGGTGCAGATATTGTCATGGTAAAACCAGGATTATGCTACCTAGATATTGTAAGAGAAATTAAAAACGAAGTCGATGTTCCTGTTGCAGTATATCAAGTTTCTGGTGAGTATGCCATGCTTAAAGCTGCTGCCGAAAAAGGTTGGCTAGATCACGATGCTGTAATGCTAGAACAAGTTACAGCAATAAAACGTGCTGGCGCAGACATCATTGCAAGTTACTTTGCTAAAGATGTTGTAAAATTATTATCGTAACTTAGCATAAACTAAAATCAAAAACAACCTATGGGATTACTCCTATTTTACGCTTTTATATCTATTTTCTTTTCGTTTTTATGCTCTATTTTAGAAGCTGTTTTACTTAGTATTACGCCAACATTTATTAATGTAAAAAAACAAGAAGGTAAACATTATGCTGAAGATTTAGAATCATTAAAAAAAGACGTAGATCGTCCGTTAATAGCCATTTTAACACTTAACACTATTGCACATACAGTTGGAGCAATATTAGTTGGTGTACAAGCAAAAGCAGCATATGCAGAACTTTATGGCACTGAAGCAAAAACTATTTTAGGTATAAGTTTTACAGAAGATTTAATGGTTGGTGTTGTTTCTTCTATTATGACGGTTTTAATATTAGTTGCATCAGAGATTATCCCAAAAACTATAGGCGCAACGTATTGGAAAAAGTTAGCTAACTTTACTACAAAAGCATTAAATATTTTAATATTTCCGCTAAAATGGACAGGTATTTTATGGATTTTACAACTTACTACAAAGTTAATTGGTGGTAAAGGTCATCATGGTAGCGTACTAAGTCGTGAAGACTTTCATGCGATGACAGATATGGCTCACGAAGAAGGTGTATTTCAAGAAAACGAAAGTAAAATCATAAAAAATCTTTTAACTTTTAAGGATGTAATGGCTAAAGATGTTATGACGCCTAGAACAGTTATAAAAACTGAAAGTGATACCACATCTGTAGAAGACTTTTTCAAGAAAAACCTAAACCTTCGTTTTTCAAGAATTCCTATTTATACCGATGCAGAAGATAACATTAAAGGATTAGTTTTAAAAGACGAAATCTTTAAAGAAATGGCTTTAGGTAATGGCACAAAAAAGCTAGCAGATTTAAGAAGAGATATTATAATTGTTCAAAGAAATTTACCAATACCAACACTTTTTGAAAAACTAGTAGAAACCAGAAACCACATGGCTTTAGTAGTTGACGAATACGGAAGTGTAAGTGGTTTGGTAACTATGGAAGACGTTATAGAAACGCTTTTAGGACTTGAAATTATGGACGAAAGTGATAACGTTTCAGATCTTCAACATTTAGCAAGAAAAAGTTGGGAAGCACGTGCTAAAAAACTAGGTATTATAGAAAACGAAAATTAATGGAAACTTGCTACATCAATTCGCCTTTAGGAGTCACTAAAATCGAAGGTGATGTAGATGGTATAATGTCTATTTCGGTATTAAATTCTAATGAAAAACTAACCGATATCATTCCAGAACTCTTACAAGATTGTGTTTATCAACTTAACGAGTATTTTGAAGGCAAACGACAAACCTTCAGCTTAAAATTAAATCCTCAAGGCACAGATTTTCAACAAAAAGTTTGGGACGCTTTGCAAACTATACCTTACGGAACAACAACAACTTACCTTAAATTATCACAACAATTAGGCGATGTAAAAGCAATTAGAGCTGTTGCTAACGCCAATGGTAAAAATCCGCTATGGATTGTTATTCCGTGTCATCGTGTTATTGGCAGTAATGGAAGTTTAACAGGTTATGCTGGCGGATTGCACCGCAAACAATGGTTGTTAGAGCACGAAAGTCCTTACAAACAACAAACTTTATTTTAATGTATAAAACAGCGACACAGATTTTAACCCGTTTTTTAAAACCTTCAACCATTTACAAATATGGTTTTAATTGGTCGCCAATGTATAGACGTACTACAGCAAAAATAATTTCAGTAAGTGATAATTTACAATACGTAAAAATCAAAATGTCTTTAAATTGGAAAAACCGAAATTATGCTGGTTCTATATTTGGAGGAAGCATGCTTGCAGCAACAGATCCAATTTATATGATTCAACTAATTCAAATACTTGGTAACGATTATGTCGTTTGGGATAAAGCTGTTACTGCACGATATAAACGACCAGGAAAAGGGACAATTTATGGCGAATTTATTTTTGATAAAAATGAAATCCTTGATTTAAAATCACAACTACAACAAACACCTCAAATAGACATTATAAAAACCATGCAATTAGTGAATGATAAAGGAGACACGATTGCCGAATTTGATAAAACTTTATACATCGCTACAAAGACTTTCTACAAAGAAAAAATTGCGTCTAGAAACGCAAAGAAAAGAACTAACTAGAATTTATTTATATTTAATTTATCTAAACTAACTTTCTAAAATGAGAATCTTAAAAAAAACTTTAAAAGTAATAATCATACTTTTTGCACTAATAATTGCAACCCTTTACATTACCGATACAGACTATCTAATAAAAGCAGTACGTACTATCTATCTACGTGGTTATACTACTGCATTTTTAGATGATTATAAGCGTTTTGATAATGCAACAATAGATATTAGCCAACCTCAACCATGGACTAACCATAATGACTATAATACAGTTAAACCCACCAAAAAGCTTGAGGAAATAAACAAACAAAATCAAACTATAGCTTATGTTATTATAAAAAATGATAGCATTTGGTTTGAGAAGTACTATGATGGCTATGATGAAAACTCAAAATCAAACTCATTCTCTATGGCAAAAAGCTATGTGTCTGCTATGTTAGGTAAAGCTATTATGGAAGGTCATATAAAAAGTCTAGATCAGCCAGTTTGTGATTTTTTACCAGCTTTTTGCGATGGTAAAGCAGCGCAAATGACGGTTGGAGATTTATCTTCAATGAGTTCTGGAACCAATTGGGACGAAGCTTACTATTCGCCTTTATCCATCACTACGCGTGCTTATTTTGATGACGATCTAGCAAAAGTAATCAATGGTTTAAAGGTTGTTAATCAACCAGGACAAGCCTTTAAATACGCAAGTGGTGATACACAAATGCTAGCTATGGTTATAGAAAAAGCAACAGGTAAAAAACTATACAACTATTTAGAAGAAAGCTTTTGGAAACCTTTAGGTAGCGAAAACCAAACCCTTTGGCAATTAGACAGCGAAGCACACGATTTGGTAAAAGCCTACTGTTGTATTGCTAGCAATGCTAAAGATTTTGCACGTTTAGGAAAACTATACAAAGATCATGGTAAATGGAACGGACAAAAAGTTTTAGATTCGGCATTTATTGCAAAATCGGTAACACCTAGATTTAAAGAAAGTCCAGAGTATGGTTACGGTTGGTGGTTAAAAAACGTAGGAGACAAATCCTTTTTTATGATGCGTGGTCATTTAGGTCAATACGTTATTGTAGAGCCAGAAGACAACGTAATTATTGTTAGACTTGGGCACAGTAAAGGACCTGGTGATGCTGTAGCTACTTTTACACCGGATATTTCAATTTACATCGAAGAAGCTTATAAAATGCTAAATGAAAACTAATTAATAACCTTAGTAATGATTAGCAAACTAAACCTAGAACACATATTATTTTTAGATATTGAAACCGTTCCTGAAACTCAGCATTTTTCTGATTTAGATACTACTAAACAAGCTCTTTGGGAACACAAATCGCAATACCAACGTAAAGACGATTTTTCCGCTGAAGAATTTTATGAACGTGCAGGTATTTGGGCTGAGTTTGGTAAAATTATATGTATTTCGGTTGGATATTTTAAAATTCATGGTGATACAAGAGTGTTTAGAACAACTTCTTTTTTTGGTGAAGAACGTCAACTTTTACAGGACTTTAAAAACCTGCTTACTACACATTTTAGTCACGCAAAACATCTACTTTGCGCACATAATGGTAAGGAATTTGACTTCCCGTACATTGCAAGACGTATGATTATAAATAATATAGAGTTACCATATAAACTTAACCTTTTTGGTAAAAAACCTTGGGAAGTACCTCATCTAGATACTTTAGAATTATGGAAGTTTGGCGACTATAAAACCTTTACTTCTCTTAAATTATTGACTAATGTTTTAGGTATACCTTCTCCAAAAGATGATATAGATGGTAGTGAAGTATGCAGAGTGTATTACGAAGAAAACAATATTGACAGAATAATTACCTATTGCGAAAAAGATACTATTGCTGTAGCACAAGTGTTATTGCGTTTAAGAGGCGATAATTTATTAGAAGAAGACGAAATTCTTCATGTTTAAAATCTTTATTTAAATTTAAAGTTGTTCGGTCGAGCGCAGTCGAGACCTAATTCTTTTTAACTCTAGACCACATTTGAGGTAACAGAAAATAAAAAATCCAGAGTTTTCACTCTGGATTTTCAAGTTTAATGGTTGGCTGGTTAGTTAAGGGATTATTCTTTTATAAATCTTTTGACTTTGGTTTTTTCGCCAATGTTCAATTGTAAAATATAAACTCCACTATTAAACTTAGAAACATCTATACTAGACTTGTAATTACCTTTTAGTACTGTTTGTCCTAACATATTTTTAATTTCAAAACTTTGTGCTTCAAAACCAACTAAATCTATATTAAGTATTTGCTTAACAGGGTTTGGATATAGTTTAAACTGCTTATCAAAATCATCCTTTGTAGTTACTATGCTAGTAAATGTTTTAACATTATTTGTTAAACAGAAATTAGTCGTTTCGTTACTTGTAAACGATCCACCAGAAGCTAAAACAGCACCTGTATCTGTATTTGTTAATGTGTACGATCCATTTCCGTATGAACAGCAAATACCATCTCCGTAAGCATCTGTAATTGTAAAGTTATAACAACCATCTTCTAAACATCCAATAGGAATATTTAAAGTAGATCCATCTGCTTGTGATCCATAAGTACCGCCAGACGCAACTGTTTGACCAGAATTGTTGGTTAATGTCCAAGCGGTTTCTTCTGGATAGTTATCAAAAGTAATTGATAATGTTACATTAGAACAACCTGCATTACCGCCACCAGAAGTAGATAGGTTAACAGCATCTACAGCCATATCGCCTTGCCAAGTTGTACCAGTTACACCATTAAAACGTAATTGAATAGTACCACCAACATAAGCACTTAAATCTACAGTAGCTGTTTGCCAAGAGTTACCTTGGTTACCTGATTGGCTCCAAACGTTAGTCCAAGTTGCGCCGTTATTATCACTTGCTTGTAAAGCTAAACTTCCCATAGAAGTTGCGCCGTACATATGATAATCAAAACTAAAAGTTGCTTGAGATTCTGCACTTAAATCAAAACAAGGTGAGTTTAAAATTGCTCTTTTTGTTGAGTAATTAGGTGAAGAAGACTCCATATACACATAATACGTACCAGCACTTGCGCTAGATGGTCCTGTATTACTTGAAGGCGTTCCGTTGGCATCAACAGTCCAGTTAAAGTCATCTGATGTTGATTGTGTCCAAGCACCTAAAGTATTTTCAAAACTTTCAGAATAAGGGAATGCACTAATACCGTCAGTACAAGATCCTGTTGTTGGTTGTGTAACAATTATTGTTCTTGTTACTTGTGTAGCAGCATTTCCTGCTGAGTCACTAACATTGTAAAATCTTGTGTATGTTCCTGCTGTGTTTGTATTAACAGTTCCTGTTATGGCGATGTTTGAAGAAATGTCTCCATCTTCATTATCTGTAGCAGTTGCGCCTAATTCAGTATAAGTATCTCCAACTTCTAAATTAATTGTAGATGCTCCAGTTAATGTAATTACTGGTGGCGTTGTATCTGGTGTTCCTGTTATAATATTAACCGTATAATCTTCAACTTCACCATAAGAGAATGCCTCACAAGACGTTGGAATACCGTTATATTTCATAGAAACTCTCATTCTTGTTGCTCCATTAGTTGCAGAAGCTGGTACGGTAAAACTTCCACTAACTGGTGAAGTTTGTGTTGCTGCATTTGTCCAAACTTGCTCACCAGAATCTGTAAAATCTCCATCTTGGTTATAATCAATCCATACAGAATATCCTTCTGAATAAGTAGTTCCTGTCCAAGTTGGTGTAACTGTTACTGTATAACCAGAACCTTTAGATAAGTCTGTAGATACACTTGTAAAATCTGAATACATTTGTGCACCAGAAGCATTATCAATACTTGCTAATTGTACTCTAGAAATATATTCGTCATTAACATTATTTCCTTGCGACGCACAATATTGTGGACCAGTTTGACAAGGCGCGCAAGATCCGCCACAGTCTACACCAGTTTCATCTCCATTTTGTACACCATCGTTACATGTTGGTTGTGGCGCTGCACCACATTTGTCTGATAAAGCAAGACTTCTTCTAACTCCGCCAGCTTCTAAAACAGCACGCATACGGTTTTTTTGACCTTGTGTAAATAGGTTCATACAAGAATCGTCTGTGTAATCCATATAATTTTGTGGCATATCTGTAGATCCACAAGAAGATTGTCCTATTGGGCAACCGTAATTAGCCGTTTGATGTGTTGGTGTATCACTAACAAAATCGTTACCACAATTAGAGTCTCCCCAAATATGTCTTAAATTAAAGTAATGACCAACCTCATGAGTTGTTGTTCTACCTCCATCAAAAGGTGCAGAAACGTTACCAACTCTTCCAAAATAATTATACGCCATTACAACACCATCTGTAGCTGCACTTCCACCAGGAAATTGTGCATATCCTAAAATGGTGCTTCCTCCACTAGTCATTTGTGGGACAATCCACATGTTTAAATATTCACTTGTATTCCAAGGGTCTACACCACCAGTAGATGATCTTTTCATATCATCACTTGTTCCCCAATCTTGTCTAGTTACTTGTTTTCTGGTAATACCAGTTGTAGCATTTCCGTTAGGATCTACAGTAACTAGACAGAATTGAATCTCGGTATCTGCAGCTTGCGACCAAGTGTTATCTGCATCTGGATTTGTTCTTCTAAAATCTTCATTTAATACGTCTAATTGAGATTGTATCTGAGCTACACTTATATTTTCTGTAGAATTTCGATACAAAACATGAACCACAACAGGTATGGTAATTATACTACCATCTACCCTATTGGTGTTACTTTGCATTTGCTGAACTTTGGTTTTAGTAAACGCCTCAATTTGAGCCATTCTTTGCTCAAGTTTAGGATCTAACTGTTTTCTGTGTTCTAAGTTTTCCATAGTTGCACAATGACGTTGTTGTGCAAACGCAAAAACTACAAAAAACAAGCCTAAAATTGTTAAAGTAATTTTGTTTTTCATGTGTAACGATTAATAAATTAGTTAATAATTTGTGAAATATTTTCTGAATGTATCAATAAAACAATTAATTAAATAAGAAATATTTAAAATATTCGATAAAAAACACTTAAAAAGTTTTTATAAGACTTTACCTACGGTTTTAACCGTATCGCATTGAAAGAATTTGATTACTTTTACCTAAAATGAGCGAAAAATTACTTCAAATAAAAAACCTTTCTATTGGTTTTAAATCTGAAAATGGATTAAAACCAATTATTAAAAATATTTCATACACCATATTTGAAAATGAAATTGTTGGTGTTGTTGGCGAATCTGGTTCAGGAAAATCCGTTTCATCACTAGCAATAATGGGACTATTACCAAAAAAAATAAGTCAAATAACTTCAGGAGAAATTGTTTTTAATAAAACAGAATTAACATCACTTAACGACAAACAATTTCAAAATATAAGAGGTAATGAGATTGCTATGATTTTTCAAGAACCTATGAGTTCTTTAAATCCTTCCATGCGTTGCGGTAAACAAATAGAAGAAATTTTATTTAAACACACATCATTAAGCAAAAAAGAAGTTAAAGCAGAAGTGATTTCACTTTTTGAAAAGGTAAAGCTACCAGATGCAAATCGTGCTTACTCAGCCTATCCTCATGAAATTTCTGGCGGGCAAAAACAGCGTGTCATGATAGCTATGGCTATTGCTTGTAAACCAAAATTATTGATTGCAGACGAGCCAACAACCGCATTAGATGTTACCGTACAAAAGGATATTATTTTATTATTGAAAGAACTTCAGCAGGACACAAAAATGAGCATTTTATTTATTACTCATGATTTGTCTTTAATTTCTGAAATTGCGCAACGTGTGTTAGTGATGTATCAAGGTGAAATTGTAGAACAAAACGAAACCGATTCTATTTTTAAACATCCAGAAAACGAATATACCAAAGCACTAATCAAAGCTAGACCTTCTTTAAATGAAAGACTTAAACGACTACCAACCATAAAAGATGTCATGCAAAACACAGTTTCTAAAGAAACTATTACTGCCGAATTAAGAGCCAAAACACACAAGGAAATCTATAGTAAAACACCGATTCTAGAAGTAGTTAATTTAGAAAAAGAATACATTTCTAAATCTGGTCTTTTCTCTAAACCTGAAAGTTTTAAAGCAGTTAACAACGTTAGTTTTAAATTATATGAAGGTGAAACTTTAGGCTTGGTTGGCGAATCTGGTTGCGGTAAATCTACCTTAGGAAATGCTATTTTATTGCTTAACAGACCAACATCAGGTCACATTTTTTATAAAGGAAAGGATATTACTATTCTTAATAAAGCTGAAGAAAAAGCATTACGTAAAGACATTCAAATTATTTTTCAAGATCCATTTGCGTCTTTAAATCCACGTTTAACCGTTGGACAAGCAATTATGGAACCTATGCAAGTACATAAGCTTTACAACTCAAAATCTGAAAGAAAGGAAAAAGCAATAGACATTTTAAACCGTGTTGGTTTAGATGAAAGTGCTTTTAATCGTTATCCGCATGAGTTTTCTGGCGGACAACGCCAGCGTATTGGTATAGCGCGTACAGTTGCGCTTCAACCAAAACTAATTGTTTGTGACGAGTCTGTTTCTGCATTAGATATTTCTGTACAAGCACAAGTTTTAAACCTTCTTAATGAATTAAAAGAAAACTTTGGTTTTACCTATATTTTTATTTCTCATGATTTAGCAGTTGTTAAATACATGAGTGATCAATTATTAGTTATGAATAAGGGTAAAATTGAAGAACTAGATGATGCAGATGCCATTTATGAATCTCCTAAGAAAGAGTACACAAAAAAATTAATAGAAGCTATCCCTAAAGGATTATAGCATAAATAGTTTTTTGGTAAGTACTAAAAGATTTTTAGTTAATCTAAATGTATTTTTTAAACCAACATAAACTTTGCTTATATAATTTGTAGGTTGTTCAGGTAGGTTTGAAGCGTAATACATAAGCAAAGGTTTATGGTAGATTTGGGATATCTATTTGGTATAATTTGGGATTGCTAATATGAGATTTATTTTAATTAAATCGGTTTAAAAACATAAAATTTCGTATTATTTTTCTTATAAAAAAATTTTAACTAAACATCCATTTCTGGTATATCGCCATTAATTATTAATGTGCCTTCTGTAGCATTTTTAATATCTTCAACTGAAACTCCTGGAGCACGTTCTAGTAGTTTAAAGCCTTGCTCTGTTACTTCTAAAACAGCCATATTAGTTACTATTTTTTTAACGCAACCAACACCTGTTAATGGTAAAGAGCATTTTTTAAGAAGTTTAGACTCTCCTGCTCTATTGGTATGCATCATAGCAACAATAATATTTTCTGCACTAGCTACAAGATCCATTGCTCCTCCCATACCTTTTACCATTTTTCCTGGTATTTTCCAGTTTGCAATATCTCCATTTTCCGCCACTTCCATTGCGCCTAAAATGGTTAAGTGTACGTGTTGACCACGAATCATAGAAAAACTCATGGCGCTATCAAAAAAACTAGCTCCTGGTAAGGTTGTTATGGTTTGTTTTCCTGCATTGATTATGTCTGCATCTTCTTCACCTTCAAAAGGAAATGGTCCCATACCAAGCACTCCGTTTTCACTTTGAAATTCTACCTCAATATCGTCTCTTACAAAATTAGCCACTAAAGTTGGTATACCAATACCAAGGTTAACGTAAAAACCATCTTTAACTTCTTTTGCAATGCGTTTTGCTATTCCGTTTTTATCTAACATTTTTAGTTGTAAGTTATAAGTGCCTTAAATACTTAAAGTTAGGCACAAAATTAATATTTAGAATATAAAGGACTTTCTGTTAATTGATTAAGATAACTTTAGACACTTTAAATACTTTTTAACTTTAGACTCCTATTTAACTTTTTGGTCTTACTGTACGTTGCTCTATACGCTTTTCAAAAGTTTCTCCTTTAAAGATACGTTGCACAAAAATACCTGGTATATGTATTTGATTAGGATCTAATTCTCCTGCCGGTACTAATTCTTCTACCTCAGCTACGGTAATTTTTGCTGCGCCACACATTACTGGATTAAAATTACGTGCTGTCCCTTTAAATATTAGGTTTCCTGCTTCGTCACCTTTCCAAGCTTTTATAAAAGCAAAGTCTGCTTTAAAGGCATGTTCTAAGACATACATTTTACCATCAAATTCTCTGGTTTCTTTACCTTCTGCAACTTCGGTACCATAACCTGCTGGTGTATAAATAGCAGGAAAACCAGCTTGAGCTGCTCGGCATCTTTCGGCTAATGTCCCTTGTGGAATAAGTTCTACGTCTAATTCTCCAGACAACATTTGTCTTTCAAATTCGTCGTTTTCTCCTACGTAAGAAGATACCATTTTTTTAATTTGCTTTTTTTGAAGTAATAGCCCTAAGCCAAAATCGTCTACTCCTGCATTATTAGAAATACATGTTACGTTTTTTACGTTTCGTTTTACTAATTCTGCTATTGCATTTTCAGGAATTCCGCTTAACCCAAAACCACCTAACATAAAAGTCATGTTATCTTCGACACCATCTAAAGCTTCCTGAACTGTATTAACGGTTTTTTTTATCATCATTTAGTTTTTTAGTGGTTTAAATTTAAGAATAAAAAAAACCATTCTGAAAAGAATGGCTTTTAAAATTTATCGTTGAAATATTTTAGAATTCTAATTCATCAGGAACATCTTCTTCTGGCATATCTAAATCGCCTGAATTTGAATTATTTCCTTCCTCATACTTATCGCAATCTACAATAATAGAAAGGTCTTTAGGTTTTTCAAATTGATCTTTTGATACATCTAATTCTTTATCTTCATAACAACTTTTCATGTACATACCCCAAATTGGTAATGCCATAGATGCACCTTGACCGTATGTAATCGATTTAAAGTGAGCTGCTCTATCTTCTGCACCAACCCAAACGCCAGTTACTAGATTTGGTACCATACCCATAAACCAACCATCTGATTGGTTTTGTGTAGTCCCTGTTTTTCCTGCTATTGGGTTTGTAAATCCATATGGATAACCTGTGATAATTTCTTTATAAACACCACTATTTGGCATCCAAGTACGACGTAGTCTAGCTCCAGATCCTTCTGTGGTTACTCCTTCCATAAGTTTAACTGTAACATAGGCAGCTTCTTCACTTAAAACATCTCTAGTTTCTGGTACAAATTGGTATAAAACAGTATCATTTTTATCTACAATAGTAGTAACCATTACTGGTTTTGTATAAACACCTTGATTTGCAAATGCAGAATATGCGCCTACCATTTCATATAAGCTTATATCTGGTGTACCTAATGCTATTGATGGTACTGCTGGTATTTCTGACTCGACACCTAAATCTCTTGCCAATTTAGATACTGGTTCTGGACCTACTTTATCCATTAACCTAGCTGTAATGGTGTTAACCGAGTTGGCTAATGCTGCCTTTAAGGTCATTTCTCCACTATAATCTCCATTTGAGTTTTTAGGTGCCCATGCCTTTTGATTTCCAAATTTACCAGCCTCAATAGTGTATGGCGCTTTAGGTAATTTATCACATGGTGACATGTGCAATTGATTAATTGCTGTTGCATAAACAAATGGTTTAAATGTAGACCCTACTTGGCGCTTACCTTGTTTTACGTGATCGTATTTAAAGTGTTTATAATTCATACCACCAACCCAAGCTTTTACATGTCCGGTTTGTGGATCCATACTCATTAAACCTGGTTGTAAAAAGTGTTTGTAGTAACGCATAGAATCCATTGGTTTCATAATGGTATCTATTTCTCCTCTTTCCCAAGAGAAAATGGTCATTTCTGTTGGCTTATTAAAAGACGCTATAATTTCTTTTTCAGATTTTTTTAAATCGTACTTCATGTGTCTCCAACGTTCTGATTGACGCATAGAACGTTGCATAAGACTTTCTATTTCATCTTTATCTAGATCTAAAAATGGTGCTGTTGGATTGCGATCTGGAGTATTTTGATGAAAAAATTCTGCTTGTAATTTTTTCATGTGTTTTACAACTGCGTCTTCTGCATATTTCTGCATACGCGAATCTATAGTTGTATACACTTTTAATCCATCTTGATATATATTATATTTAGAACCGTCTGCTTTATAATTTTTCTTATCGTTTGCCCAGTCTTTTAAAAATGCTCTAAGGTATTCTCTAAAATAGGTAGCTGTACCATCGTTGTGAGATTCTGGATTAAAATTTAAATCCAACTCTGTTTTTTGAAGTGAATCTTTAACTTTTTGATCTAAAACACCATATTTAGTCATTTGTGCAAGAACAACATTACGTCTATTTTTAACACCTACTGGATTACGTCTTGGGTTGTATAACGACGAATTTTTAAACATCCCAACTAACATGGCAGATTCTTTTACTGTTAGCTCTTTTGGCTCTTTACCAAAGTAAATTCTTGCTGCGGATCTAATACCGTCTGCATTGTTACCAAAATCATAGATATTAAAATACTGAGCAATGATTTCTTCTTTTGTATACTGACGTTCTAAACGAACTGCAATAATCCACTCTTTAATTTTTTGTATTAAACGCTCTGCAATATTTTTTGATCCTTCACCATGAAATAACTGTTTAGCTAACTGTTGAGAAATGGTACTTGCTCCTCCACTTCCTGGTTTTAAGACTGCACGTAATAAACCTCTTGCATCAATACCAGAATGGTCATAATATCTAGCATCTTCTGTAGCGACTAAAGCATCTATTAAGTTTTGAGGTAAGTCTTCGTAACGTACAGGTGTACGATTATCGTTTAAATAAAATTTAGCTAATGTTTTACCGTCTGAAGAAATAATTTCGGTAGCTAAATTGGTTTCTGGGTTTTCTAATTGTGTATGGTCTGGCATTTCACCAAAAGCACCAACAGATGCTAAAAAGAATATTAAAACGATTAAAAGAATGCCTCCTAAAAAAAGCATCCAAAACCATCTGATGTATTTTTCGAAACCTGTAGTTTCTTGTTTTTTAGTTTTTGCCATCTATGCCAATTTATTCTGTTTTTTCTATCCTAAAACCTACGTCTGTAATACCTTCTAAATTTACTACGCCATTTACATTTCCGTTTTGGCGCATTGCGTGCTGTATGTTTACTTTATATTCTCCTTTTTCTTTAAAAATTACACCTTCTTTATACCACAACTTATTTTCTTTTACAGAAGATAACCCTTCGCCTAGCCACTCGCCATTTGGTTTTGTCATTGCGTATTGTAAAGTGTCTGTTATTGCTTTTCCGTGAGGAAATTTCATTTCAACAATTAAATATAAATTACTGAATTTATAAGCATTGGTGTTTCTTAAGTTAACAAACAGGTTGTAAGGTTTTATTGAATCTGGTGGATTAATTTTAAAACTTACAACATCTTCTTTATTCCAAGCTGTAGATACACTTTTGTACTGGTCATAAACAGCTTTAGAGTCGCAAGACATTGCTAAAACAAATAGTAATAAAACAATTATATTATTTGTTTTCATTATTGTTGTTTGGTTTGTTTTTGTTTGGTCGACGTTTTTTATTTCTTCTTTTTTGATTATTAGAGTTGCTATTAGTGTTTGTATTGCTATTGGCTTCTACTTTATTTGGCTTATTACGTTTATTTCGGTTTCTATTACTTTTACGTTTCTTATTGCGTTTTGGTTTATCAAAGCGTGTTAAACTATCTTGACCAACAACGTTTTCAAACTCGGTTTTAGTATCTACTGTTAGATCTGCAGAATATTCTTCTAAGCTAGCAACTTTCTTTTTTTGCTTATTAATTTCTATGATTTCGTTGGCTTGTTCTATGGTAATTAAGTGCCAATTCATCCATTCGCCTTCATAAGCGTACCACATATGCCCTTTAAAAATATCTGTTTTTTGGCATACTGCTGTACCTTTTTCAGTGTATAATTTTGTATCTGTTTTAGGAAACGATTTTAAAGCATCTAAATATGCGTCTAGCTCGTAATTTAAACAACATTTTAACTTCCCACATTGACCAGCTAATTTTAACGGATTAAGTGATAGTTGCTGGTAACGCGCTGCACTTGTGCTTACCGATCTAAAATCTGTTAACCATGTAGAGCAACACAACTCACGACCACAAGAACCAATACCGCCAAGTCTTGACGCTTCCTGACGAAAACCAACTTGTTTCATCTCAATTCTTATTCTAAATTCTCTGGCGTAAACTTTAATTAACTCTCTAAAATCTACACGTTCTTCTGCAGTGTAATAAAAGGTTGCTTTGCTTGCATCACCTTGAAACTCGATATCAGAGATTTTCATCTTAAGATTTAAATCTATAGCAAATTGACGTGCTTTAACCTTCATTGGTTCTTCGCGGTCTCTTGCTTCGCTCCAAATATCTATATCTTTTTGTGATGCTTTACGGTATATTTTTAAGACATCGTTTTTGGTGTCTACTTTCTTGCGTTTTATTTGTACACGCACTAATTCTCCCGTAAGGGTAACCATACCAATATCGTGACCAGATTGTGCTTGTGTAGCAACAATATCTCCAATGCTAAGCGTTAAGTTTTCGGTATTTTTATAGTAGTGTTTACGTCCGTTTTTAAAACGTACTTCTACCCAATCAAAAGGTTCTTCTCCGTTAGGCAAAGACATGTTTGCTAACCAATCAAAAACCGTTAATTTATTGCAACTATCTGTACCACACGTTCCGTTATTTTTACAACCTTTAGGCTGTCCATCCTTTCCTGTAGCGCAACTTTGACAAGCCATACTATTTTATGTATATATTGAATCTAAAGGAATTAGCTTTAGATGACGATTAATAATTTGTGATTTTTCGCTTTCGCGGAAAATGAGCCACTTCAATTTGTAAAGATAAGATTATTCTTATGACTTTAAAATAATAAAATTTAGGCGTTTTTAAACGTCTTTTACCGAAATTATATTTACTGGACATGCTTTTGAAGCTTCAGTACAAGGTTCTAAAATTTCGTAATCGTTAGATTTTAGGGTGAAAAAACCTTTCCTATTGGTTGAATGTAGCAGAACTGTTTTGCCATCTTTTTTTGACATCCTAAACTGGTTTGGCGCCAACTCTACACAGTAATTACAGCCAATACACTTGTTTCTTTGTAAGGTAACAACAACCATTAAGCTTCAACTTTATTTTCTACAATTTTATAAAGTTTGTCTGATGGTCTTACTCTAAACTCTAACGGAATGGTGATTGAGTCTCCTTTTGTTCCTTTTTCTAACGCTTGATCATTAACCAACATTTCTTTAAGCTCAAACTCTTTAGCACCTGTTGTTGGACCGGTAATTAGCAAAGTATCACCTAATGACAAATCGTAAGCCTCAATTTTAAATTCGCCAATTTTAGCTTTTGGATAAAAATGAACACCTTTACCAATATACACTTTCTTTTGCGTTGCATGAGATCCTGAACCTTTACTCCATTCGCCTAATTTTTGACCTAAATAGTAACCGCTCCAAAAACCACGATTGTAGACTTTTTCTAGCTCTTGCATCCAACCAATCACTTTGTTTTTATCGTAAGTGCCATTTTCTACACTATCAATTGCATCTCGATAACATTTAATCACTCTAGCCACATATTCTGGTGCACGACCACGACCTTCAATTTTTAAAACTTTGATTCCAGCATCAGCAACTTGGTCTAAAAAATCGATAGTACAAAGGTCTTTTGGTGACATGATATACTCGTTATCCAATTCCATTTCAAAACCAGTTTCTTGATCGATAACGGTATATTTTTTTCGGCAATTTTGTTTGCAAGCACCACGATTTGCAGACGAGTTTTGCGAATGTAAACTCATATAACACTTACCAGAAACCGCCATACATAACGCACCGTGACCAAAAATTTCGATCTCTACTAAACGACCTGATGGTCCTTTAATTTGTTCTTTTTCAATTTGCTCTGTAATGTGTTTTACTTGGCGTAAACTAAGCTCTCTACTTAACACCATTGTATCTGCAAACATGGCGTAAAACTTAACCGTTTCTATGTTTGTGATATTAATTTGTGTTGAAATATGAACTTCCATACCCAACTCTCTCGCTACAGCAATTACCGCTTGATCCATTGCGATTACTGCTGTAATATTAGCTTCTTTAGCTCTTTTTACTAAGGTTTTTACGATAGATAAATCGTGATCGTAAATAATAGTATTAAGCGTTAGGTACGTTCTTACATTTTTAGCTTGACAACGTTTAGAGATTTCTTCTAAGTCGTCTAAAATGAAATTAATAGACGCTCGAGCACGCATGTTTAGTTGCTCTACACCAAAATAAACCGAGTCTGCGCCATTATCTAAAGCAGCTTGCAAGGATTCAAAATTTCCTGCAGGCGCCATTAATTCTATCTTTTGCATCGTACTAATCTTGTTTACTTTTTAGGGTTTCAAAAATATTACGCAAGTCTTTTTTATATGGTAAATGGTCTGCTCGTCCTTTTTTAAAGATGTCGTTACTATTTCCTTGTCCTTTACGTAATGCTTTTTGCTCTTCGTAAGGCAGTGCGTTTATTTCTTTACAAGTTGAAGAACAACAATTGTCCATTTCAGCTTTACAATCGTCACATTGAATGAATAGTAAATGACAAGCATCATTTGCACAGTTTACGTGTGTATCACAAGGTTTACCGCATTGGTGGCATTGTGCAATAACATCGTCACTAATTTTTTCTGAACGACGCTCGTCAAACACAAAATTCTTTCCTATAAACTTATTTTCTAAAGCTTTTTCGTTGACTTGTCTTGTGTATTCTATAATTCCGCCGTCAAGTTGATAGACGTTTTTAAACCCTTTGTGTTTAAAATAGGCGCTGGCTTTTTCACAACGAATACCACCAGTACAATACATCACTAATTTTTTGTCTTCTTTGTGTGCTTTTAAATCGTCTTCTATAATATCTAAAGATTCTCTAAAGGTATCTACATCTGGCGTTACGGCGTTTTTAAAGTGACCTATTTCGCTTTCGTAGTGGTTACGCATATCTACTAATACCGTGTTTTCGTCTTCGATTAAATCGTTAAACATTTCGGCATTAACGTGTATTCCTTTGTTGGTCACGTCAAAAGTATCGTCGTTTAATCCATCGGCAACAATCTTATCACGAACCTTAACTTTTAGTTTTAAAAAAGACATATTGTCTTGCTCTACAGCAATGTTAAGTCTAACATTTTCTAAAAAGTCAATACTGTCTAAATGAGTTTTGAAGTTTTCAAAATTTTCGGCAGGAAGCGATAATTGAGCATTGATACCTTCGGTAGCGACGTAAATTCGACCTAAAACATCTAAACTGTTCCATTTAATAAACAGTCGGTCTCTAAATTCTTGTGGATTGCTAATGCGCGCATATTTGTAAAAAGACAAAGTAAGACGTTCTTTACCTGCTTTTTCAATAAGTTCTGCACGTTCATTAGCGCTTAATTTGTTGTACAGTTGCATGCTATACTTACGTTTTAAGAGTTAATAAATCGGTGCAAAGGTAGAATTTAAAATGGGTATTGCAAGATTAAAGGCTGTATTTTGGTATTAATTTTTTGAAAAACAAACACTTAAAATTTAAAAAGAAAAAAGTCCTTTGTTTTTTTACAAAGGACTTTATATAGTACACAAGAATTTTTAATTTAAAGAATCTTTATTCTTAACATTTAACTTAACATTTTTTTCAATTAAACTATCTAAAAACTTTGAGCCATCATCAACATTAGTAATATCTATGCCTTGTTTAGGTTTTTTACTTCTGTCTAGTTCTATATTTGGGTTTTTGTCATTCCTAAAGATATACTCTAATTCTAACATTACTAGTAATTCCTTTTTTGTATACCTTTTTTGGTAAAAAGAATCTAATCTACGTTCTAACCGTTCTGGTTTTACAGAGTTTTTCAAAGATTTTGACAACAAGAACAAAACAGAATCTTCTTTTTTTATTTGTCTTAATTGGTTTTTACTAATATCTAATTCTTTATTGACTAAGACCATACTTTTTCTTTCCTCTTTAATTGATTTGAAAGGTTGCACAGGCTTACAATTGATAAAGAATAATACCAAAATAATATAAGAAAATTGTTCGTTGTATTTCATTAAAATAAATGAGTAATCCTTCAATACGTTACAAATAAAAGAAATATTTTTCTATAAAAGAAAAAAGTCCTTTGTGTT